>Ga0099822_1003421_pt1 | contig 20348 bp, 16 predicted proteins | sample CowpeawhiteBW_FD_76839 | JGI IMG/M metagenome (GOLD analysis project Ga0099822, IMG submission 76839) | Root nodule microbial communities of legume samples collected from California USA - Cow pea white BW | ecosystem: Host-associated > Plants > Roots > Nodule | place: USA: California | collected...
AGTGTTTCACGAGAGAACAAAACATATAGAAATAGACTGCCATTTTGTTCGTGAAAAGTTGTTGGCAAAGGAAATATGTACCGAGTTTGTGGGATCGAATGACCAACTCGCATATATGTTGACCAAGTCATTAAGGGGACCTCGGATTGAGTTTATTTGTTTCAAGCTTGGTACATATAATTTGTATGCTCCAGCTTGAGGGGGAGTGTAGAAATAATTAGTATATCTAGGCAATCATTATGTGTAAGCTAGGAGGTTGAGTGTTGGATAACCTCTACACTTAATACCTAGTTGTAGCCTTTAATGTTTCAACTTCCCTTGTATCTCCTTTATCATTTATATAAATATAAGGAACAATAAAGGGATCTGAACAAGACCTCAAAAATATTTTCACTGTTTAATCTCAAGTAAAATCGAGATACAACAAATATGCAAAATTAAAACCAATAGGAACAGAATCTAAAACTTTCTACAATATCTTGACACTAAAAACATTAAATGGAACAATTTTGTCTCACTCCATTCCATTTTGTTTCTTTATGTTCTATTTGTGTGTCAAATGCTACATATGTAATATTAAGGTCCTTGTGCTTGAAAACACGTGCACCTACATGCATACGTGTTCACTTTCTTTTTATATAATAAAAATGAATAAAATTATAATTATAAAAATAAAAATAAATATAAAATTATAATTTTTTGTAGATAATTTCTATTTATTTTGTAAATAACTTCTTATTTTTATTAAAAAGGGTTAAAGTTAAAAAAAAAATTATTTTTAAAAAAAATGGTTAAATTAAAAAAAAATCACTTAAGATAAAATTGGTGAACAATTACTCACTTTAGGATAAAATTGAAAAAAAAGTATACATAAAAAATCGAATTCTCTTTATATAATAGCATAGATAGTATATATGCTGAATGTATTTTTCTCATTTCGTGACACTTGCTAGTGGAATACTATGGATATTTCTAATTACTACCTCATCTGCCTTGTTTCAAATGTTACTTATTCTGCAGGAATATTTCATCCTAAAGGCATTACTGTGCCTGATCCAATTCAGTCAATTTGTACAAGATGGGGAAGCGACCCCCTTTCTTACGGTTCCTACTCTCATGTTAGTGTGCATTCATCTGGTGATGATTATGATATACTAGCCGAAAACGTGGGAAACAGACTGTTCTTTGCTGGTGAGGCTACAAGCAGGCAGTATCCAGCAACTATGCACGGTGCTTTCTTGAGTGGCTTGAGGGAAGCTTCACGCATATACAGATCATCACGTCTGCAAAACAGTACTAAGAAATATGGGCCAAAGAATATTGGACCAAACCATGATATTCTAGTTGAATTATTCAAGAGACCCGATTTTGAATGTGGGAAGTTTGCTTTCATTTTTTATTCTTCCTCAGAAAGCCTACCCTCAATGGGTCTTCTGCAGGTCACTTTTGGTGACACCGAAGAAAACCATGAGGAGCTGTTATACAACTATCAGAATTCGATTAAGTGGCCATTGCAGCTGTACACTGTATTATCCCGTGAACAAGCCCAGCAGCTACAACTAGTTGAGGGAGGAGATGAAAGAAGACTTTCATTTTTGGTCAAAAGCCTTGGCTTGAAGCTCATGGGACCAAGTGCCTTGTTTTCAGCAGGTAACACATTAGTAGCTAACATTGCATATTCTCGAAAAGGCCGTGGGAGGAACCGCTTAATTACTTGTTAAACACCATAAGCTGTTTCTGCATCTTCTCTTCAAATGAAACCTTGTGCTATAGAACAACACCCTTACAAAAGAATTGCTTGGACTTTTCTTTTCTTCTTCTGGGGTGCAAAGTCTGTATATAATAGACTTTCGTAGATCATTGATTTGCTGGTAGAGATAGAGGATTTTTGAAGGCTTGACTAGTGAGATTATTCAATTTTAGAATAAAAGTCTTCAGTCATAGATCAGTTATGTAATCACAGGAAAATTAGATGAAATTTCATGACAGAGAAGTATGACAGTCCAAGAGAGGGGTGAAGAATTTGTAAACAGAGGGGTACTGTTCCCCCGAGTGTATCATCTATTCAAATTTGTGTTCATGTAGAAGTAGTACTTACATATACCCCACCCCACAGAGGACATCACTGTTGTTATTTTTTTTTTCTTCTTTTTCTGGAGGGCCTGTGTGCCTAACTTGTACTTGTATAATATGATAATTGTTTCTCAAATTCCTTGATTGGTTCTACACATCCATGAAAGGTTTGCTTCTTAGTAGAATTGCTTCATTACCTCCGATGTGTAATACTAGCTGGAAGAATATGTTGTGCAGAAGAAAATCAGGGGGTAAGTTTTAGAACTTCTGTTTTCACGTTTGTATTGTTGAAACGGAGTTTTAAGATGAGAAATGTGGCTTTCAAAATAAGTGGTTATGTTTAACTAAAATTCAAGTTAGTTTTGGAAAATAAGGTTAAAAGATATTATGTTTCTTATGGTTAGCCTTATATATATATATTTGGTCTTTAAAATCTAAAAAAGTGATGATTATTTTGTGTTAGTTGAGGATTAAAATGCACTCTTTTTAAATGTATGGATTCAAAAAACTAACTGTGCCGTTGTTTAAATAAAGTTCTTTATAAATTAAAGAAAAAAAATAACAAAATGCATTAAACAAGTTTTATAAATAAAAATAATGTATGTATTTAGAAGTCTGGTGGTTGGTTCTAATTTATAGAAAAAAAGTGAATTTATTTTTTATGTTTTTTAAAAGCTTGTAGAGAAGTTAGTTGTGTATGTATTAATATAAGTAAACATAATCTACTTTTGCAATCTTATCATTAAGATTCTGTATTCATTCCCAACCAGAGAAGTTTTGCATAGAATATGTAAACAAACAAATTACTACTGACGACCTATGTATAATCCCAAATTTAGAACTGAAGCCAATTATTATATACCCATTTCGGATTTAGTAATATACCTTCTTTTTTGTGTTGGCTATAGAAGGTTTTAAAAAATAAAGATCGGACTGTCATCAATAAAAGATATAACAGATCAAAACTATTAATAAGATGTAATGACTAGAAATATTGTTACAGTGTTCTTAAAAAATTGTTTCAATCATTTATTTTTTATTGATATGTCAATTTGGCTTAATCTACAAGATGATTAACATACACAGGTTAGGGCCAAAAAAGTTCGTAGAACTAGAAAACTCATTAAAAGAAATTCCACAAAACTAAAATGACAACAAAAATCCTATGGGACAAGTCCATGGATTCGTCTATTTGAGTTAGTCTTAGGTTAAGATAGACAAGGTTAGGTAGGATCCAAGTTAAGTAGGTCATTTAGGTCGAGTCCAAGTTAGGTTGTGTCTAAATGAGGCTGGTTATCGACTCCAGTTAGGTCCACAAAATGTTTAGTCAAGTCAAATTCACGTAGGATTAGTCAAGATGAGCACACTTCATGATGAGGCAAATTGGACACACCTCATATCAACTTGAGTATGACCCAGTCGAGTTTAATGAAGTCGAGTTACATTAAGTTGAACTCATGTCAAACCTAATAGAGTTTGGTCTACATCAAGTCAAACTAGAATCGAGCCTATATCGGATCAAATAAAGTTGATAAAATAAAGTTAAGTCCCCGTTAGGCCAAGTCAAGTCAGGTCACCTTGACTTAATTGATTGACATTTATAGAGTTGTTATCAGATAAGAAAAGCTAATTTCATTTTTTTAAGTTACAAAAATGTTAGAATTACAGATTATATTGTTCTATTGTGGGAGTGATAAGGTGGCCTAGTTGTTAGAAGGAAGAGAAGGGAGGGGAAGGTTGTGAGTTCGATAAATAAGGTGTCTTTGAAGGGGTTTAGAAGGGAGGGTGAGAGAGGTTGTGGGTTCAATTCCCCTGCTAACAAAAACTAACAACTAACAATTGCCAATCAAAAAAAAATTGTTGTAATGTGATTGGTTGTTTTATCTGAAGTGTTAAATGATTTGTGACATGTGAAAGCTATGAAATCTAAGTGTTTAAATTCTGCTTGTATAGAAATAGGCTCACTAATTTGGATCTTTTAATATTATGATTTCACAATGACTTTTAATATTGTCTATTTTGTGTTTGGATCTTTCAACTCTAGGGCACTTTGAAATTGTTGAACAATCAGAGAAATTTTTGCTTTTGTTCATTTTTATTTTTATATTGCCATATTTTTTTAGAGTTTTATATTTTTTATATAATTTAAATTGTCATTATTAACCAAAAAATATATTGAATTATAAAATTATAAATATAGGTAAATAATAAAATATTATTGAATTATGAAATTATAAACATAGTTGACAACACTAAACAATAAAATATTTTATTTAAAAATTATTTATAATAGTGATATTTATAAATATCGTAATATAATATAAATTGTGATATTTTTAAGTTTTAATTGTCCCTTTAAAACGGCACTATATACAATATATAAAGTGTCGTTTGTTGTTGTAATAGGAATTACGACGTTTTTGAAAAACGTCACACTTGTAAATAACAATGTTTGAAAATATTGTAATATACAAAAATAAACACCACAACTTATATGATCCCATTTTAATAATAGATTTTATCGATAGAAGTATCCATCAATAATAAAATTTAAGTATTAACCGATAAATTTTATCAATATATTCATTGTAAACAAATATTTTTATTGACAATTTAAATCTTAAAATTTGTCAATAAAATTTATTTGGTTGATACATTTTTTCCATCTATAAATCTTATTTATTAATGATTTTTTTTCTGTCGATAACATTTCGTCAATAACATAGTATTTTCTTACGGTTATATCTCCCTTCATGTTACAAAAACATTATTAATTGAAGAAATTTATGATATTGGACATAAAAAATTAAGCTGAGAATCGAATTCCCAAGATACATTTGGTGAAATAATATTCTATTTGGTATGTTTGAGATTTATCAGAAAATATATTATTTAGAAAAATAATTTAAAAATATTAATTTGTAATATAATTTGTTATTATAAGATAATAATAATAATAATAATAATAATATTAATCATATATAGTGTTTTAATGTTTAAAAAAATAATAATAACAAATTTAATTTCAAATTATATTAAATAAGGTCATATATTATTTTCAATTATTAAAATTTAAACCCAACATTTTAAATTAGTTTTTTAATATTTTTTATTTTTATTTCTCCTCCTTATTTAGAAAATATAAAAAGATTAAATAGAAGACTTTACGAGTTTTTGGAAGAGAAGGAGTAAAGAGAGAGGCATAGCACCTCAAGAGTTTGGAAGGCTTAAAAGCAAACTTAAAAATGGAGATATTTTATTTAAAATATATTTTTGAGCTTTTTTTATGTAAAATTATTTATTAAATTGTCATAATTAATTTCATTTAACATTTATTCTTCAATAGACAATAAGGCTAATCCATTTAATCTTTCTTGAGACATGGTTGACACTGAAATTGTTAACATTATTCTATAAGTTACATATACATTTGGAAAAGAATCTAATTTTTTATATAATTAAGAATATCATTTAGTTTATCATTTTTCAAACCTATAATTTCTCTTAAGATATTTAATTATGAAAAAAAAAATCAAATTCATCATTATCCAACAAATTATCATGTTTTAAAGATTATTCAAAGTTTAAACAGTTTTCTTGCAAAAATGTATAATCTAATGACTTTAATTTTTAACACTACATAAAAAACAAAATATATCTTCATATATTTTAAATTGTTCAAATCTACTCTAAAGTGTGGTAATTTCTTTATCTACAATATACAAAAAGTAATCAATTCTAAATGATTCTTGAAGAGATTTTATAATTCCACTCTCAATGTTTTCATCAAATGGTTTCTTACCTACAACAACACAAATAGAAAGAAAAAACATACTAAAAAAAGATGAGGGTGAAAAATTGGTACACATGGACAATATGAGATTGAAGGAATGTAATCTACCAAGACTCTCAAAAAATGATTCTTATAAGAGGAGAAAGTAAGGAGGGGCAAGAGAAGTGACAAAGAGATAAAAAGATAAAAGAAGAAAATAGAATTATAAGAGAATAAGAATAGATAATCATTCTCTTCTTCGTAAACAAAATTATAATTTACTAAATAAATGTTTTAACTCAATAATTATTATTTTTAATACAAATAAAAATTAACATACACTAATAATAATTTAATTACACATTATTCTCAAACATAAACTTATAATTAATGTAATAGAGCTATATTAATAATAAAATATTCTCCTTAGGCCTTTTTTATCTTAAACATAATTTAATAAAGGTATATTAGTAAAAAAATATTTTTTTGAGGTTTTTTTTTCTTAAATTTAATTTTATAATTAATTAATTAATATGAAAATATTAGTTTATGGACCTTGAAGCACGAAATTGAAGAGGAGAAGGTCCATGGTTGCAGCGGAAATGGAGCTGGAATGGAGGAGTGGAGTCAAGCTTTGAAGGCCCTTGAAGCAATGGAGATGAAGTGGAGATGAAGTCTAGAATAGAGGTCCATTCTAGGGAAGGAGGCTAGAGGATTTTAGAGTAGAAACTAGTCTAGCAAGTGACTCTTGAGTAGAGCTGTCAAAATGAGTTGGAACCCGCGAGCCAACCCGACTCACCACGGGTTCGGGTCGGGTTGGGTTGAAAATTTTTTACAAATTTCAATATAGGTTGATTTTTTATCCGGCTCATCCGGGTTGAACCCTTGGTGAGCCGGGTTGGTGAGCCAACCCACAAATAAGAGGGTCACACAAGTGTTTTTTATTAAGTTGGACTTTATATTTGGGTCATATGTTAGGTTGTTTTTTTAGCCAACACATAAATAATTTGTATTTTTTAATTTTGGTTTGTATTTGGATTGTATTAAAGTTTATTTAAATTTGAATTAGAATTAGAATTTAGTTTTGACTGAAAAATAAATAAAAAAATTGTATTTTTTTTAATTAAGTGAATCCGTGAGCCAATCCGTTTAACCCGCCAACCTGTAGTGGGTTGGGTCGGGTTCAAATTTTTTTGGCTTGCTAAAAAGTGAGCTGGGTTGGGTTGGCTCACTAAATCATCAACTTGTGGTGGGTTGAGCCGAGTCGGGTCGGGTTACCCATTTTGACAGCTCTACTCTTATGGTAATAAAGGTGGAGTGATCTCAACAACTAGTATATTACCATTCAAAAGTAACCAAATACAAGAGTAGAATGGCCCCATTTATAGGAATCATGGTTGACCAAATGAAATGGGAAATGTAGCATGAAATGTAATGAAAATGTATCTTGGAGAAGAAGCTCAATTTGTGGTTGTGAGATGCAAAGGAGTTAGGGATCAAGAGTCTTGTGTCCACTGACACTCTCCATACCTTGCTCCATGTGAAATATGTGCACCAATCTATAGCTTCCTCCAAGCATTCTCGACCAAGCTTCAAATTGGGCTTGGATTATCCCAATTTTGAAGGCTAATTATAAAGTACTTTGGCATTTTATTCTACAAATCATGGCCTAACATTTGGCCCAAAAAATAAAATTTATTCTAATGCTCCAGTCATGTATTCTCTTGTTATTGGGCCTTTGATTGGGTTGGGCCTTAAGGTACACGTGGGCCATGTAAGGCTCGAGAAATTTAAATAATTTAATAAATACGGGTAGTAAAAGTTTTATGGCATTTAATGTTAATTGTTATGATGTGGAAAAGTGTTAGCTTAAATGGTTGAGAGTACTTAATTATGTGAAAAGACTTGGGTTCGAGTCCTATGTATGCTAATTGTATGATATTTTATTATGTGCATTATTTTAAGGTTATGATTGAATGGGAGTAGTGATAATGAAATCCTAAAATTATAGGAATTATCATGAAACATGATTGGTTGAATTGGTTGTGCACTTGCTTTGTGATTTAGTGGTTGTGAGTTCAAACCTTATTGAGAATGAAATTAACTCCTTTATTTTTTTGCTAAATATAATTGTGGCCTAAATGTGAAAGGGTAGGGAAACCCTAGTCACAATCGACAGGGTAAACTAAGGCAAATAGAGGGGCTTTATAGATTGGTTTTTGAGATTGAAAACTGAGAGTGTGGTAAGGAGCACGAAATTCTGAATGGAAGTGAGTTTGGAGTGAATCAAGGGAGCGTAATTGTGAGAGCACTAAGAGGAGCCAATTTTGGGTCAAGAAGAACTATCACTCTTCAACTGTTAAGCAGTGATTTCCAGGTTAGGGGAGTTGAGTTTTGTTAATGGTTACTTTTGTGAAAAATTGCATGATGTATAGTATGGAATGCATGATTAGATCCTATTTCTGTTGAATTTTCGTGCTCTATGCGATGTGATCAGAGTTTTATTGTTTTTGGATGTTGTTTGAGCAATTCCCTAAGTTTTGTATGAATATGATGAAGGATTTTGCAATGTATGATGGTTTATGGCTTAATCCCACGTTTTGGTGGTCCAATTGGGTTTATAACATGTCCTTGTAAATGGGTCATCGAAATAGGTTGCTTGGTAATGTCTGGATTGTGATTTGGCATTGTTTCTGTGTTATGCGTGCGTAAACAAGGAAAACCACTACTAATCTCGCTCAAGCGAGCCAGGCTTGCCTAGGCGAAATTAGCAGTGGCTCAACCCTGATTTTGCTCGAGCCTCTCGCTCAAGCGGAGAGCCCAATGTTTTGGGCGACAGAGCATCTCACTCAGGCAAGAGTTCCTCTCCTAAGCGAGAAATCGTGAGAGGTTTGCGTGTTTTGCTCGAATCGTCGCCCAGGCGATAGGCTTTGGTTTTGGGCGATGAGTAATCTCGCCTAAGCGAGAGGATCTTGCCTAAGCGAGAGGGTCTCGCCTAAGCGAACCTTCTCAATTTGTCACTGTGATGCACTCACTCAGGCGAGAGAGCCTAGCTTAAGCGAGTCAGACCTGATCGCTTGAGCCAAGACTTCTAGCCTAAGTGAGATTAGTGTAGTTTATGTGTGTTGTTGTACGCATTGATGCAGACTTGGATCGGGAGATGTTATGCCATGAGCGGGTAGGTTCATGGATGGTTGTGAACACGTGATGATATGAGCGGGGAGGTTCATATCCTGTTACTCTCGTGTGGGGATACGAGCAAGGTAGGTTCATATGTTCTGTGCTCACACTTGAGAGATGCTGCGTGCGGGGGAGGTACATAGTTGGTGGATCACGTGTGTTGGACTACGAGCGGACAGGTCCGTAGAGTAGGACTACGAGCGGGGAGGTTCGTAGAAGCAGGACCACGAGCGGGAAGGTTCGTGTGAGCATTATAAATCCTGAGTCCAAGGCTAACTATGTTATGTGAATTGAAGGTTGAAAATCCTTGGGGAATTAGGAACTTGGCCAAGAACTAACTAGAATGAATCAATTGGGCGTATTGATTTTATTCTGTTAAGTTATATGTTAATTTTTTTATTATAAGCTGACCCTTTCTGTTGGTGCTTGGCGATGATTGTGTAATTCTTTACATGGGAGTAGTTGATGCTACAGGTGATGATGCTGATGCTTGAGACGGAGAGAGGGGCTAGCTTGGAATTTGAGCTAGGATTTATTTATATTACTACTCTTTTATTTGATTTTGGAAAATTGTAATAAATTTAATACCGGTATTAAATAGTTTTGGCACATGGAATAATGATTTAAATTTTCCCGTGTTTGGGAATAATAAAATTTCATCGTATTGTTTTCAATCATTATTTATCTATTTACTTAAGTAAATTCCAGTAGGGATGTTACAGGCCATGGATTGGGCCTTGGGGTGGATTCATCATCCTCTTCCTCTTGAAGAGGATTTGTCCTCAAATCAAGAGGGTTCTTCAAGGCCCACAACAACAAAAGCTTGGTTCCACCAGGATAAAAAATATATCTGCAATAGTCATAAACATTATTTCAGTAAAATCATAAAGACCATGCAATAGATATGGAGGCGAAATGTGTGAAGATGGGCTTTTAAGTTTGGAAAATGTGATATTCAGCCCACTTCACAAAAATTTTGATTGTCATTTTGACTTAATTGAAACCAAAAAGTTAACTCTAAGTCAAAGGTTGTTTTTGGAAAATCTTTTGAGGGGTTTAAAATAATAAGTGAAGGATTTGGCCTTGGGGTGGATTCCTCATTAGTAGTAAAATATTTTTTAAGATCTTATTTTATTGGAGGTCTAAAGCGAGTGACTTTACTGGCTTTACCTTTGAGTTGGCCCTAAATAGAGGAAGAAAATGAAGTGGTGATGTTAGCAAGGCCTTTAGTGGTGGTCGATGTCATCGCTGTCGTCCCTGGTTTGGCAAAGAAGAAGCAACAACGAGTGGAAGGGTTGGTACTGTTATGACCATGCATGATGAAGATGTAGAAGGGAAAAAAAGAAAAAAAGAAATATAAAAGAAAAGAAAAAATATAAACCATAATTGTTTTAAGTTACATGTGGCATCCATGTGTCAGACTCATGTGGACATTCTAATTGAGTCATATTTTCTGTTACACACAATGGTGAACCTACATATAACTGATCGTGGATAAACATCTCTCCTTAATTGTTTAAAATTATTATCAAATATCTTGAAACAAATATTTTGCCCCGTAATCTTCTAATTTGGTCCCTCTTAATTTCTAATTACAAAATTCAATTACAAGAATCATTTATTTCCTAATTGTTTCCACTGATGTAGAGGTCTTAGGTCCCCCACTGGTCACACAACACATAAAAAATTAGCATGGTTTGAAGCGGAGGATGAATTTCACACATTTTGAAAGTTTAGGGATGAACTTTATATGAATTTTGAGAAAGAGACGAATTCTAATTTTACAATACGTAAATCTATGAACTAAAAACATATTTAACCCTGTTCTCTGTTATTAGAACTTAAATCCAACATTTTATATTACTTTTTTATTATTTTTTATTTTTTATTTTCCCTCTTTGTCGCAACTACAATCGCGACGAGACGACGAACCAAAAAAGGAAACGAGTTTGAAAAGAGAATTGGAGTCACCACCATAGTTGTTTCTGGAAAACTATGGAAAACCATGAAAATAAGACAAGTCTACGAAAAAACCAAATTTTTGGGTTTGGGAGTCGGTTACGCATAGCGAAGGTGTTAGCACCCTACAGCGCCCGCCCAAGGGCGGTACCCTTAATTAAACATGCAAAGTTGATGCAGTTTTCAAACATTAATTTTCCCTAAAAAAAGAGACAAATAATACTAAAAAGAAACAATTTTTTTTTATTATTTTTGGGCCCGACAAGGATTGATCTTGGTCCTATGTATTCTCATTAAAAATGAGAAATCAGAGTTACATAGTTCTTTAGAAAAACGATTTGGAAAACTATTTGAAAAGTGATTTAATTTTTTTGGAAGTGAACCTGACATAGACTGACCTTGCTCCTACGTATCTCACAGGGAAGAATCAAGGATCACGTAGTTCTTAAAAAACGACCTTTTTCGTTTGGAAATATTAATATTTTTACATTTTGAAAATTTTGTATATTTTGGTGTTTTTTGAATTACATGAAAATATGTGTCATACAACGCGAGCGGTCAGACAGACACTAAAAGAGAAAGAAATCTATTTTTGGTATTTTTGAAAATGAGTGTCACGCGGTCCGGACGACCAGACATACACAATAAAGCAAAAAAGAACATTTTTCGTAGATTTTTTTCTATTTTTTTTGTAATTTTTTATAATTTAAAACATTTTTATTTTCTCTTTTTTAGGAAAAGAAAAAAAAATTAATAAAAAAAAAAGAAAAAAGTAAAAAAAAAAAAAAAAAAAAAAAAAAAAAAAAAAAAAGAAAAAAAAAAAAACAATAGTAGGGTGCATGAGTAATGTGGGAGGTGCAACGAGTAATGCATAAACACAGGCACAAAAATGAGAAACAAAGACATAGGGGTGCGAGTTATCAGATATGGGAGGTGCATGCAGCAAGCAAGCAGGGTGCGTGAAGTAAATGTGAGGGTGCATGAAGTAAACATGAAACAAGTGAGGCAAGGGTGCGAGGTTAGTAAATATCAGAGGGTACTCGCAGCATAAAATTAAAACAGGGGTGCGAGATAAAGGAAATGGGGGTGCACAGAGTAAAATGTGAAACAAGTGTGGCTAGGGTGCGAGGTTAGCAATTATGGAGGTGTATGAAGTCAAAACAGGGGTGCAGAGATCAAGAAAAAAGGGGTATGCAGAGATAAAATGTGGGGATGTGTAGAGATTAAAGACGGGGTGCACAGAGATAAAAAAAAGGGGTGTGCAGAGATTAAAGATGGGGTGCGCGAAGGAGGCAAACCCAATACACAGAAGGGTGAGAATATTAAAAGTGGTGGTGCAGGAAGTTAACGAGACCATATTTAAACCCAACCCAAAACAACTCTCATAATATGAAAACCCTAAAGAGGGTTTCTTCCTCTTCTACGTGAGCGGCACCAACCCTCACTCACTCATGGCTGGCCACCGTCGAAGCCGTAGTGTTCCCATTGTCGTTTCTTATTCGTTCTATCGCAAGACCTTCTATCTCGTCATCGTCCACCAAAACACCACCTCCGTCATTGCTTCATCGTGCCATCCCGCGACTAGCTTGCTGGTGATGTTGGAGAAGTCGACGAGAACCCAGGGATGCTCGTCCTTCATGCTCCTTCATCTCAGGTGCGATATCGAATGGCTTTCGCACGAGCACCACCTCGCTCACGACTGCGCGACCCTGTCCCTTGGAGACCATCGTCATTTATCCTATTCGAGCTCCGAACCACTAGCGGCATTGCCGGTGGTGATTTTCCTTTCTTCCCTACTTTTATTGGATTGTGCAATTTTGTGCTGGTGGGACTTGTTATTGTTTCGTTGTAATTTTACTGGTGCAAGAATGTGTTGCGAGTTGAGGGGAGATAAGTTAATGGTGAAGAGGTTCTGGAAACGACCACTATTTTTACTGTTCTGGGCGTGTGGGTTCTGGTTTTGGGTTTTTGTTCTCTCTAGTTTTTTGTGTAGGTGAAGATGAAGGTCGAATATGAAGAAGGAGCTGAATGGGTGATGATGAGTGGAGTGAAATGTGAACTAAGCATGTGTGTTTCTGCTTTTATGTAACATAATGATGGAAAGGAGAAGAAAATGAGTGAAGGCCGGAAGAAGGGGATAAAATTTGCATTGAATGTGGCAGGAAAGGAGATGATGATTATGGCGGTGAGAGGAAAGGAGAAGAAATACACACGTGAATGGTTGAGAATGAGGTTGATGAGTAAATTGGTTTCCAACACTCATTCGGGCAATAGTAACACCCAAACAATAGCAAAACCGAAACAAAAACATGTCTTAACAATGGAAGATAAAATATAAAAAAAAAATTCGTGCTCTATTCTTTATTGTTTTTACACATGTGCTGTAAGACCCGAGAAATTTAAATAATTAAATAAGTAATTATTTAATAAATGCGGGTAGAAGAAGTCTTTATGGCATTTAATGTTAATTGTTGTGATGTGGAAAAGTATTAGCTTAAGTGGTTGAGAGTACTTTGATTGTGTGAAAGGACTTGGGTTCAAGTCCTATGTATGTCATTTATTTGTTATTTGATTTAGTATTAATTTTAATAATATGCATGATTATGTTGGGTGATAACATAATTATAGAATTAGAGGAATTAACACAAACATGTCTTGGTTGAATTAGTTGTGCCTTTACTTTGGAATTGCAGGGGTGTGTGTTCAAATCTTGTTCAGAATGAAATTAATCTCTTTTTTTTGCTAATATAATTGTGGTCTGAATGTGAAAGGGTTGGGAAAATCCTAGGGCCTTGGGCAACCGAGTTGAGAAAAACAGCCCATATGGTTTATTGTTAAATCTCGAAGTTTATGGTAAATTTGGGGTCTAAATCACATTGATAATGCTTGTACTCTGTGGTGAAGTGCTTGGAATGATTTGAAGCAGTTTTAGGCATGAAATTTTGGGTCTCTGTGCACATAACAATGAAAAGGTCTGATATTTTCGCTCAAGCGAGCAATGCTCGCCTAGGCGAGAATATCAGGAATGTGAGACCAGTTGTGCACGAGCATTTCGCCCAGGCGAGCATATCTCGCCTAAGCGAGTACTCGTAAGCGTTGTGTGATTCTGCTTGAGCCCCTCGCTCAGGAAGAGAGTCTTACTTTGGGCAGCAAAGCATCTTGCTCAGACGAGGTGTACTCGCTTAAGCGAGAAGTCGTGCAGGGTCTGGTGGTTTTGTTTATCTCGCCGCCTAGGCGAGAGTTTTGGTGTTAGGCGAAGGGCGAGCTCGCCCAAGCGAGAAGGGCTCGCCCAAGCGAGACCTCACATTTAGTCCCTATAGCACTCTCGCTCAAGGGAGGAAATTTAGCTTAAGTGAGACAGGCCTGGTCGCTCAAGCTAAGACTTCTAGCCTAAGCGAGTTTAGTGCAGTTTGTGTGTGTAGTACGCATTGATGAGAACGTGGATCAGGAGATGTTGTGCCATGAGCAGGTCGGTTCATGGAGGTGGTTAATATGTGATGGTATGAGCAGGGAGGTTCATACATATTTACTCTCCTGTGGGGATACGAGCGAGGTACGTTCGTATGTTCCGTGCTCACAGTTGAGAGATGTTGCGTGCGGGGAGGTACGTAGTTGGTGGATCACATGTGTTGGACTACGGGCGGGCAGGTCCGTAGAGTAGGACTACGAACGGGGATGTTCGTAGAGGCAGGACCACGAGTGGGCAGGTTCGTGTGAGCATCATAAATCCTGAGTCCATGGCTAACTTTGTTGTTGAATTGGAGGTGGAAAAGCCTTGAGGTTATTGAGGATTTGACCATGGTCTAGCTTTGATGATATAACTGGTGTTTTACATTATTTAATTGATATGTTTCTTATATTCTTTTGAGCTCACCCTTTTTGTCTTGTGATTGGCGATGATCGTGTAATTCGTTACACGGGAGCAGGTGATGCTGAGGGTGCTCAGGCGACGGAGTGAGGGCTAGTCGGGATTAGAGCTAGGGATATTACTATTATGCTTTCATTAAGTTTTGAAATTTTGGGAATTGTAACGACATTATGATTTACTTTCACATAAATTTTGGTGCGTGTTTTTACATTTTAAACTTTCTGCTTTGGGAATAATAAAATTACAACTTTTGAATTTCACTATATATATTTGTTTATTTTAATTAAGTAATATTCCTTAGGGATGTTACAGATGCTATGGGAATAAACAAAATAAATAACAGATGTAACTATGCTCACCTCAAAGCATCTCCAATTCATACATTCATGAACATCAATATCAAGTCACGGTAACATAAGCTAAGAAGGAGTTAAGAACACTTACCGTGAAAATAAAACTTAATGCATTAACAGCTTTGCTTTCGTTTTCAATTTTGACTCATTCTCTCCCTCTCTGATTTCTAGTGCCTTCTCCCCTCTGTAGTAAAAAAAAATCAATCCCCCTTTCATGAATCTTCCATGTTTTTATTATGTCATTCTCTCCTTTATTTTGTTCACTTTTCTCTGCACCTTCCAATCTCGAGATGTGGGATAAGGCTGAGAGTAGATGTTGCTTCCTGCTCCTTTAGCCATCATGACCATGGCCAACTAGCTATTACAGGTCATTCCCAATACAGAAATCATGATAGCATAACAGGCATGGGTCTGATAACAGAGACCTTACGTTACCTCTAGCTTTCTTTCTCTTTTTTCTTTTCTTTTATTTTGTTATTTTTTTTCTTTTTTTTTATTAAACTAGAATGAGAGTCGTAAAACAAAATGGACCTATAATAACAGAAAGAAAAATAATGTAATAGTAAAATAATAGTAATAATAAAAATAAAAAGCACAAATAAATAAATAAAAAAAACAAAAAACAGAATTAAATTAAAATAAAATAAAATAAAATAAATAAGTAATAATAATAATAATAAATAAATAAATAAAATAAAATAAAATAAAATAAAATAAAATAAACATAGATATTCATTCTTTCTTAAACTAAAACATATATTTATTATTATTTTTTTTACCTTTTTACTTTATTAGTTATTTATTTATTTTTTTCAATTGAACTTTAATTAATTTTTTCTATTATTATTTTTATTATTGTTACCCGGATGAGATTAGGTGTTGACATCTCTATTATAGAAAAAAAAAGATAAAAAAAATTAAAACACCCTTTTATTATAAATAGATCCATTTGAGAAAATAATCACTCCATTTAAGATTTTTTTTTAATACCTTTTTAGGGAAAAAATTATCCTTTGATGATGCTGAATCTCTAACAATCCCATCAAGAATAGAATGCTTTGATGTCAAGACTACAAGTTACAATGACAAATAGTTCGATAATAGTTTGAAAGCATCTAATAAAGGTTCAAAAACAATTCGTATGAAAAGTTAGGAAAGCAATTCCTTCATTTTTGTTCTCTGACTTCGAAGTCATGGTCTTCCTAGTTAGCAACTTTATCCTCTAATACCTAATTCACTAGAGATTCACATCATAAGTAAGATTATCTCTAACTATTACTTTTATCTAGTTGCATGATATGTGAAGGGTTCAGAGTATAGTCCAAGTTGAAACATGAAAAATAAGGTGTAAGTTTGAAACATGTGGTAAGGATGTTTGATAAGTAACAGTTTGTAACGTTCCATTTAATTATTAATCGAAATTAAAAGAAATGTCACACGCGAATAAATCAATAGCGCAGTCCTGGGGTCTTATACACAACCCCTACAATTCTAGGCACACCACGATGCCAAGGGAACAAGATAAAAGTCTGACAAGAGGAATAGAGTATTAAAGAGTCAAACAATACATGGGCCCTAGCCCTAACAAAGCCCAAGAAACGTGAAGTCCAGTCCAAAAGACTATGCAGCGGGGTCGCCATTTCCTTGCTGACCGCGGGAACCTCGCCCATCTGCTCCCATCAATCAAATTGATGATCATCGCAAGAAAGAAGAACCACATACAAGACAACCATACGACAAACAGGGTAAACTAGAGCCAACAATATTTCATCATACAGTCAAAATACTTTCACCATTCAATATCCATACAACAACCAAGCATGTTATGACTTTTCAATCAATACACTACGACTTGACTCGACTCATTTGGATAGGTATAACTTGGTCGGATTCAGCGGATGCCCGCACTTGTGGTGGATACCTCTTCTCACCCCCGAGCTGCTCACCCCCGAGCTATGTGTTACAGGTGTTACGATGGATCAATTTTCCCTCACCACAAGGTTAGCCCTTAATGAATTTCAGGCCTCCTGCTACTCTCACCACAGGAGTCAGTCCGCTCTAGGTGAGACTAACTGGCTCCTTAGAGTGTCAGGATGCAACCTTACCTTGAATCCTTACCTAGTTATACAGATGGGACACCACCATGAACACCCACTAACAGGGGTCATGGAATTACGTCCCGACCACTGAAGCACGACCATGGAATCTCACCTAGAGGTTCCAAGGAATTATGCACTGACTACTACTAAACATGAACAAGCAACCAATTAATAATCACTGCGCATACATACAGATATTTCAACTCTCGCAACCAACCTTCCCTTTTTCATAGTTCCAGATCACGCCAATATGAGCACCTCATGCTCCACCCATGAATTAGAATCCAAATACATCTCATAATCATGCCACTTCCGCAACCAACCATTTCATGCTCATTTCATCCCAAGGGTCTATTCAAGAATGTTATTCATGGTTCATACACACTGTCACACATTCATATTACACCCCACATGCTATCATACCATAGCCCTATCCATTACATGCAGAACATAACAAAGCAATGAAGTAACCATCCAACCAGCACGTACCCTCGCCCAAGCTCATCGCTCAGGCCAAGGGGTCTCGCTCAGGTGAGAAGGAATCTTACTCAGGCGAGCTCCCCTTCGCCTAGGCAAGAGCTCGATAAACCTGGTAGGAACACACGCATCAGCTCGCTTAGGCGAGCTCATCTCGCCTAAGCGAGGCAATCTCTCGCTCAAAACCCAGACCATCCGCCTGGGCGACGGCTCGCGCAAAAGAGAGTGGGCGAGTCTCTGCCAGCCTCGCTTAGGCGAGTCTGACTCGCCTAGGCGAGATTATCAGCTCCCGCCCCTGATCTCACCTGCAACAAGCACGTTTTTGCATCCAAACACCCACACAAGGTACCCCACACGTTCACAACAACGTACAATCCATACAACAGTAAACATACTCAAACACAGGCCAAGCATGACATAAAAACTCAAAACCCTAGCTCCCCTTACCTTGAAAAAAGGGCTAACAGCTGGGTGCTTGGGCACGAACAGAGATTACAGCAGCTCCTAGAGTAGTTTAGCGAGGTGGGACGGAACTGGCTCGAACAAGCGCGGCGGAGACCAAAGACTGAACCCTAGCGGAGATGATTGCGACAGCTCAAAGGTGGTAGGAGATCTGTTTCAGCAAAGTGAGGGGAAAGGGTGGTTAGGACAGACTTAGGGTCTGTCTTCCCCTTTTGGGCCAGCCCTAAGGCCCAAAGGTTTAGGGCAACTTTTAAGATAAAAAAAAAGGGCAGATAAAAGAAGTGGGCCTTACATGGTCGACCCTTTTTAAAATTTGGTAAGGAATAATAAATATGGGAGTAAGTTTTTGAGATTTTAGAGCTCTACCAACTATTATCATTGGAGCTACTTTCATGAATATGTGCTCTCTTTCTTGAAAATCAAGAGGTTTTCTCCTTCTTTTTATAAGTTGATGTTCCACTCGTTTCATCTCATATCATCATAAGTTCTTCAAATTTTGATACATTTTGGTTTAACTAAAATGGAAACTAAGTCTACTCTTGTGTGCTTCTTCTAATATTATCTCATTCAACTCATTTGTTACAATATGCATACGCTCTTTTTGATGAGAGATCAACATATTCAAGTATAAACTTTCTTCTATCCTCACCACTTGCGAAATTATTTTTTAGGAACTTATTCCTCTCCTTATAAATCTCTTCATCTTCATGTTTGGGGATCCTATTTGAAGTCTTTTGAAGTCATTTTTCATTATAATACCTATAAATACAAATTAAGAAAAAAATTATATTATAAAAATTAGGGTTAAATATGTTTTTGGTCCCTCAAGTTTAAGCGAAATTTGGAATTAGTCCCTCATCAAAATTTTCGACCAATTTAGTCCTTCATTTTTAAAAATGTGTGAATTTAGTCCTTTTAACAAAATTTTGTTAAGTTTATCTGACGTTTGAAGCGCATTTCATGATAGTATTTGAGTTATTTACATTGTTTGATACATTTTTGCTTCAATTTTAACTCAAATATTATCATAAAATGTGCTTAAAATGTCAAATAAACTTAATAAAAGTTGGTAAGAAGGACTAAATCCCCGCATTTCTAAAGATGAAGGACTAAATTGGTACAAAGTTTTGAAGAGGGACTAATTTCAAAATTTACTGAAACTTGAGGGACCAAAAACATATTTAACCTTAAAAATTATTAACTTTCTAATTATTTAGAAATAAATTATTAAAAACAAATTAGTATTGATAATATACATTTACATAAGATTTAGACAATGAGTCATGCAATGGAGAAGGGTGAAACTTTTAGTCCACCTTGTTATTAGTATACTTTAAACAAGATCAAAAAATGTTGATGTATATCATTTTCTTCCTTTTCTTCTTGCATGTATATAATTGTCTTCACTTTTTCATCATAGTATCACACACTATAACTATTTGAATGACAGACACTAAGCTCGATCAAAGTCAAAATATTGTAATTTTGTCCCACCGTATATTATTAAAAAAAATCTTTAATAGATTAGGATTTACGCACATCATCCTCTCTATAAGAATTCCATTCTTCACTAAAAACCTTAGATCTAAAAACTTAAATATTTTCATCATCATTATAGTACATACAAAGTGTGTATATGCAAAAAGTAACTTAAAACATGATAAACAATTGAAAATGACCAATCTCATTGAGTAGTTCATGATAAAAGAAACATCATCAATAATTTTTGTAATCAAACTACCTTCATCATGAACAAGATCATTTCCTTCAATATTCACTATAAGAAAATCAACAAATAATAACCAAGTAGAGACTAAAAATAATTAGTTACTATATTGACCAATTAAAAGCTAAAAATTATTGATATCTAAAATAATCTCTATTATTGATAAAAATTTATAATTGGTTGTGAATTAGAGTCTAAATCGCTCTTTAACATTAGCTACCAAGATTTTATCTACTTACTATTATTAGATTATAAATTAGTGATATCGCTGTCGTTAGGCGATCAAATTACCACTACTTTAGCAACTTCAGTATTGCCAGTTTGTAGTGAAGAAAATAGTTAGGGTTAAGATAACCCTGAGTCGTCTCACAACGAATAC
>Ga0099822_1003428_pt1 | contig 20314 bp, 11 predicted proteins | sample CowpeawhiteBW_FD_76839 | JGI IMG/M metagenome (GOLD analysis project Ga0099822, IMG submission 76839) | Root nodule microbial communities of legume samples collected from California USA - Cow pea white BW | ecosystem: Host-associated > Plants > Roots > Nodule | place: USA: California | collected...
CTTCAGTTAAGCTTCAGGTTGATTTCCTGTGTAGAATATGCAGACCTTAGTTAATTGCCTATTTACTACCTACCTTCATTTTTACTTATTAGTTCGTCACTTGCAAGTAAATTCTTCAACATGTACTTTTTATGGTGTTCTAACCTTTACATGGTGCTGCAAACAGCTAACTACGACAAAATAGATTATTTGTTTAAGCTGATTAGTGCAAATTCTAATGGTTGTTTTTGGATGTTTGCATGGTGCTGCAAACAATAATCGTTAAACTTACCCTTTTCCGCTCGTAGGCTTCACGACCACGAAGATGGAGGTAGCAATATCTGATGAAAGATAAATATCTTCTGTCAGGTTAATTGGCCGAAAACATGCATCATAAAAAATGCACAAATAGATGCATTGATGCTGTAAAAATATTTTATATTATCACACAATTACAAGTTATCATGTACAATAAGCTTTTTATTTTTATAATACTATTTTAATATTAATAATTGTCATAATTTTTAATTTATTAAACACATACACAGAAACTAAACTCTTATCAAGTACCTAAATAAAGGAAGAGAACATAATATTTACTCTATAAATTTGTTGACTTCTATAATAAATTAACAAGTTATGTCAAAGGTAACATTTGATTGATTAACAATGCAATAACTTTGGCACTGAAAAAGCATGTCTAGTAAATTCAATTAGGAATCCATACATATATCCAAGGCTGAGATTTAGAAAAGCTAGGAACATTTTGGTTTTAGAAAATATTTTCTATTTTATTTTTATTTATAAACGACATTTTATTTTATTTTGTTTCTTGTTTTTACAAGTTTATATAAGAAATCATAAAAATAATAGTTTTTCATTGTATCTTTGAACAACTCTTTGAAAACAAGTAGAAATCAGACATTTTTAGAAAAACAGTCACTTCGTTCCCTGAGTGGACCAGGACAATGTGAAAGATAATATTAAGATTGCTGGAGAAAATCTTAGTTAAGGAAAAAAATTAAATGCTTTACCATTTAACACCAATAAAAAATGAAATTAAAACATTAGTGAGGTAGAACAGTTGTGGGGTAACAGTTAGACCCATTCAACTTATTAAATCAATGGTCTAATCGGATTTTATGAAGAAAAAATTGAATAAAATAATAAAAGAAAACTTATAATTTTTAATAAGTTTATTACATTAATAAATAATATAACTCTAGAAAATATATTTTTACCAAAGTATTCAATAATGTCAAAACAGTCGAGTGGTTTGTTCTCTTGCTGGGTTGTTGCAGCATGTAATTAGTAAGTTATCATAATGAGGTGGTGTGTACCAATGTGAGCACAATTCAATGATGGTGCTTAACTATGTGTTCACATTATCATTTCATTTTTCTTCAATTATATCATTATTGAATGAAAACACAATCAGGTATGTAATCCTACAGTGTTCTCATGCACTGTTCTTATTTTCTCTACAAACTCACATAACATGTGAAATCAACCGAAAGGGAAATCAATGTAACAGAGAAATGGAGTCCCTTGTAACTAAGGCCTCCATCTTAATACTTGATAGCTTTGTCCTCCACGGGTTTCGTACTCAAGATTCAGCTGTGGGAAGATACCGCACAGAATGGAGTCCACATGCTTCCAGTACCTTACCCTCCATTTCTTCCAAAACAGCAGGGGAACAATGAAAAGTCCAAGGCCAAAAACAAACCCCAATTCAGCCCTTATGATATTTCCACCAGTTCCATGCGACCTTGCATTTGGTGTAGTTGATGGCCCAGGTATTTCATTCCTACAGTTTTTAGGCAAAGGAGGTCCACACAATTCTACATTACCATCAAAGGAAGATGCATCAAATGATTGAAGTTGGGTACCTTCAGGGATTTTCCCTTTCAGAAAGTTATAGGAAAGGTTTAGATATGAGAGGTAATTTAAACTTGCAAGCTCTGTGGGAATTTCTCCATCCAAATTGTTACATGACAGGTCCAATGACTCGACCTCTTTTAGATTCCCCATAGATGAAGGGATTTGACCTGTTAAACCATTATGAGACAAGTTGAGAGCATAAAGTCCAGTAAAATCCATAAGCTCTTCTGGTATCGTTCCATCAAAATTGTTGGACGAGAAGTCGACAGATGTGACGAGATTCAGGACTTTAACAAACTCCAACTGTAAACCTTTTATTGTAAGGATCACAGAATCCTGATAATACATACCACCAAATCTAAGGACCTCAGATCCTATGCGATTGAACTTTGATGCATCATGATATTCATCAAGCTTCATTGCCTTCCATGTTTTGAAACATTTTCCTGGAAGTAAACCACTAAAGTTGTTCAAAGCCACATCAAAAATTTGAAGCATTGGCCAAGTACTGTTAGTATCAGGACATTCGATATGATCTTGAAATTTGTTTCCCCTCAAAATCAGGACACGGAGTGTGGATATTGTATTTAAGAAGTATGGAAATGCATCATCTACGTGATTGATTCCGAGATCCAACACCTCTAATGATGTGCAATGGGCAATGGATTTGGGAATTAGGCCGTGTAGTTGATTACTATTGAGATCCAGAGTCCTTACAGCACAAGATGATGGAAATTTATCTGGAATAATTCCATAGAACTTGTTATGTTGCAGATTTAATACTTCAATTGCGTCACTCTGTGTTAGGCACTCTGGAATCATCGCATTGAAATGATTATAGGAAACATCCAGAACTTTCAGCTGTGAACTATTGCACAAGAATTGAGGAAGACTACCAGATAAATTATTTTTGAACAGAGACAGGAAAATTATGGAAGACACGTTAGTACCAACATCTGAAGGAACAGTGAAACTGAAATTATTACTTGAATAGTCCAAATAAGTGGCATGCACTGGGAATATTTGAAGCTTCCCTTGGAGTTGGTTAGCATGAAGGTCAAGGACGCTCAGATTGGAACCAGTGTTCTGCACAGATCCTTCTAAACTGCTGAGAAAATTGTGAGAAAGATTTAATTGAACAAGAGAGTTAAGTTGCCAGATCCATGCTGGTATTGGTCCTTGAATATGGTTACTTGAGAGGTCTAAAGTGGTTATTCTGGAATGGTTTTTCAAGAAACTAGGGAACTCTGTGAGGTAGCAGGAAGCCAACTCTAAACGGCTCATATCGCGGAAGGAAGATAAAAGGCCTACATCTATAAGATTTGTCTCCACCGACAAGTTGTTGTGTGAAAGAGCTAGTGTAGTTAGATTTGAAAGTCTCAGAAGCACATCTACCATTATTCTGCCATTTAACTTGTTGAATGACAGTTCAAGGACATTAAGAGACGTGAGATTAAAAATAGATTGAGGAATGGGGCCTTCTAAGTTATTACTTCTTAAATCAAGAATCTGTAACATGGAGAAGGAGATGTTTGAAAATTCATCAATCTGTCCACGAAAACGGTTGTTGGAAAGATAAATACTTTGTACCAATGGAAGTGCAAAAAGAGAAGCAGGGATGTTTCCATCAAGTAAATTGTCCTGTAAATCAATGTGAACCAGCTTTCTTAGGCCTTCCACGTGAGCATGAGTGATGGAACCTGTGAAATAATTGTGTGAGAATTCTAAATGCATGAGGTTCCTGGACATATTCAAGAACGGAATTAGACCAGTGAAGTTATTAAACCGCAAACGCAGAGAAGTGAGTTCCTTGAGTCCTGACATTGAACTGGGCAGTGTTCCGTTAAAATGGCAATTAGAAATATCTAAGATGGATAACTGCTTAAGATAACCTATAGAAGCTGGTAATGCTCCTGAGAACCTCGTGTGACTCACAATTAATTCCTGAAGGGAACCATTCAGAGGTAATTCAGGCAAAGATCCATTAAGATCATAGTTGAATGATATGTCTATGTCAGACAATGTTGCTAACTGAAAGATCTTCTCTGGAAATATTCCCGTCAATTTACAGGCACTAAGGTGAAGAGATGTTAATTTTGGAAAATCAGCGAAGGTTCCTGGCACCGGGGATGATAAATTGTTTTGATCAAGACGAATGATTGATAGGTTTTGAAGTGCTGTAAGGGAAGGATGAAGGGGTCCTGAGATATTGCAGTTTGACATGCTCAGTTCCTGGAGGCTAGGTAGCTGCAACAAAGCATTGCTCCATCCATTGCCCTCAGCTGATACACTCACCCCATCCATGTACAATTGTCTAATCATGGTGAAGTTTTTGACAAGCATCTGTAGATCTAAGCTTTCAAGTTTCAGCGGTTGATTATAGAGAAAGGAAAGAGAAGAGATATCAAGAGTAACCAACCTTGCCAGGGAAGAAATCTCTATTGGAACCTGCCCCACAAAACCAGCATGAGATAAATTCAGATATGTCAAGTTCTTCAACTTGCTGAATCCGGATGGTATCTCAGAACTGAAGTTATTAACAGACAAAGTCAGTATCCGGAGACTCTGCAGCTTGAAAAGAGTACTTGAATTGTCAAATCCACCATTGATTGATTCTCCACTCAGGTCAAGGCCAATAACATGTCCCTCCTGATCACAGGTTACACCTATCCACTTACAGCAATCTATGCTTGAATTCCAGAACACAAGTTTGTGAGATTTTTCTTGCTCGAATCTGAGGCTGTTCTTCAGTTTTAGCAATGATTGTTGTTGATCTTCAACAATTTGACCAGAAACCCGGGTGAAATAAACAGTGTGGTGTATCCTGAAGCAGTAGCATAATAGGATGAAAAGGAAAGGAACATGGGAAATTCCCATTGGAGACTACTGAGAAAGACTCACAATGAACTGAAAAACAAAGGCCGAAGAAGGAAACAGGCTAACGATGGCTTATGGATCCTTTTTTTTTCAGTGTTTATCTTCCAATGCAATTTGCCAAAGAAATGTCATCAAAAGTGTTCTTAAATGTTATTTTTAAAGTTATAGCTCAATCATACAACTTATTTGTAGGACTATTGGTTCATTCATTCAGGAACATTAAATTTTTGAGAAAAATACACAGACGTCAACATGAATGTATTAATGTGATAGTGCATGAATTATGAAATGACCAAAAACAAGAGAGAGTGTTAGATGGGTGAAGCTAGAGTCAAAGTAAAGCGCGTGAACCCAAGTAACCTTAAGTAACGCTGCATATAGCATGACCCTACTTTCACAACGCCATTTTTGTTTTGCCTTACATCACAAGCTCCACTACTTGGAAAAAATGGGAAAAGTATTGAAGACTGAAAAGTATTAATATATATTTATTTTATTAATGTTAATGTTATTTTCATTTTAATAAACATAGGTAAAAAGTATTGAAGATTGAAAAGGTGTTTAATTATTTCACTCATTAACATATTTATTTTTATAAAATAGTAATTATGTTATTAAAGTGTATAGTTTTATTTAGTATTTAAATAATTTATTTATATTTTTTTAATTGTAAAATGTAACTAAAAGTAAAATTAGAAAGTCGCTTTATATATTATTGTAGATATAGACGTAAACTCATTTAGAAATATGTCTAGGAATTCGATTTCTTTGTTTTCTCAAACAAATTTTTAACTATCAATTTAGAATTTCTACCCAAAAATCTATGAACGGATCTAGAAATCCAAATAAGCCAGTGATTTTTCAATTATTTTAATGTTTCTTTTTTATAAAGCATAATTATTTAAACATATATCTTTTAATAAATAGTTATTTGACAAATAATTCTGATAAGATATTTACCAGTTTTACACAAAAACCTCAAACTATTTTTTTTTTATTTCTAATTATTAGAAAAGAAAACATAATAAAAAAATTTATTGTTGAGTCTTTCAACAAACAATACAATTCTACATATCACAATATATCAATTATTTAAAAATAGAAAGTACGATAATGATTTCTCAAAATTATGTTGGGCAATAAAATACTCGATTTGTATATTTTTCACTTCTCAATTTCAGTAATATTTTAACTTCTAACTCATCATTACCACATAATTTTTTCTACAATTTGTCTCAATATCATAAATTCATTGTTTCATACAGGTGATTGGTTATTTTGAAATAGATATAAATTATTATTGTAAAAGGATTTTTTGTGTGACAATATTAAACTATTCAATCCTGCATACTATGACACTACGAAGCACTGTTTGCCTATATTATTCTAACTTTTCCTGCAAAGTTTAGCTCTGTAACAACTGTCCTATTTAATTTCCAAAATATTGAAATCTGATAAACATAATTATAAATTTAGTACTTTTTAGGCATCGCTCTCGAAACTTCTTCACAATTTTGCTTTTAGAAAATAAAATTTAAATTATTTTTTGTCTTGACTTCTAAAAAATGTAAAATTATTTAGATATCGAAGTATTTATGATATTTCTTTGTAATGTTATTAAGTTAATATATAAAATAAAATTATATTTATTAAAAATAAAATAAAATATATCATAAGAAAATGAGAGAATAAAAGTTGATAAATATAAAAAGAAAACATAAATAAATAATTTTATAAAAAATTTATAAAAATAACGATCAATTTTTAAAAATAATAATTATATTTTAAAAGGTAAAATTAGAATTTTGAAACACAAAAGAAAGGAATCTTCTTGTTATAAATAATTTCTTTAATAACATATAACCGTGTAAAAGTCGTGGTAATATTAAATACATGATAATGTATTGATAAAAAACTATTTAATTAATGTTTCAAAGAAAGTAAAGAAATGAGTATATCCAATTTAAAAATATATTTATTTAATGGATATTTCTTGCAACACACCTCTAAGCAAAAAAAATTATAAAATATTTTGTTTACTTAAATGCATATTTACAAATTATATATTCACAAGTATATCTAATTACAAATAATTTATTTTCCATTTTTATCGAATCATCATCACATAGGATCTAAAACAACACCAACTCCTAAGATTCACTTTGTTATCTTACAACAAATTTTGAGTCCCCTTCACATATGCTTTTCAACGACCACCCTCACACTTTTGATCATGCAAGACGACACAAATGACAAGAATATCCATGTGAATCAAGCGTTTGTACATTGCCCCGAGTGTTTTCAACCCTATACAATAAAATCCATGTTCTCTTCTTCATCATGTTCATGCATTCTGACGATGAAGTTTTGTTGTTACTGTTGTTAATGAATGTGACAGGCTCCAGCTTGATAATATCAAAGTAAATTAAACAAGCACCGCACGAGAGATTCAACTGATTTTTTTTCTTAGATTTAAATATATTTTTATCCCTTAATTTTGAATGAAAAGTAGAATTAGTCTTTCCTTAAAACTTTAGCCTAATTTTAGTTCATTAACTTATGTTGCAACCAAAATCGTGACAGTACTGTATACATTGGTATAAGTTTGCACTCATTTAAGTCTGCATCTTGTCTAAATCCACACTTGGAAAGGAAAAATTTTCGGATCAAATTTCGAATGACTTTTTCATTGACTTCGTATTGGCAAGCAATACCTCGCATGGAATGCGGTTTAGATTGCTCCAACAAAGCAACAATCTCCAAGCGCTAATAATCATCCAGACTTAGACTTTGACCTTTGCACTTTGTGTACCGTTAATCTTTCACAACGATGTAAATTCTTTTTTCAATAAATATAGGGTTTATTATATTATTCATCATATTCCATAATTATATGACACATAATATTCTTATTATATAATTATATAATTATATAATTCTTAATATCCCACAAGTCTGTATCTTAGTTAATTCTTCATCAAATTCTTGAAATCAAATTGTAAATATAGGTGAGTGTATATTGTATATAGACAAATAACAAAGATTAGGAAGGAAAACTTTTTCCAACATACCTTTAATGAACAAATTGTAAAATATTTTTGTTTACTTAAATACATATGTAGAAATTATATATTCATAAGTATATTTAATTACAAATAACTTATTTCCCAATTTTACAAAACCACACATACATAAGATTTAGATAGGGGTGGCAAAACGGACAAGCTTAGTTATTTTGGCTCAACCTGTTCTTGACTCACCAAAACGGGCCAGAAGGATGGTTCGTCACCAAAAAATGAGCTAAAAAATGTAACTTATCCCGCTAGAGGGTGGTCGACGACTGACGAGCTACCCTGCCACTTTTCTTTTTAATTTTTTTAAAATTTTATTTATAAAATTTATTTGTATATTCTTATAAATATTTAAAATATATTTAATCATATATTTTTTTAAGTGATTAATTAATATTTTTAATTGATAAATTAAAATAATTATTATATTTATATACTTTTATTATAATTAATAGTTGAAACTTAATTCGTAATGATTTAAATTATAATATAATTATATATTTAAATTTTTAAAAAATTTAATATAAAAAATTTAATCTTTTTAATTATATTTAATTTTAAAATAAATAAATAAATAAATAAACGGATTAGGAGGCATGCTAGTTGCCAATTTTATCAAACTACTTTATTTTTATTAGCAGACGCATTTATGTGCTCCTACTTTTTAATCTTCATAGAAATTTGAATTAAGATAAAAAAATATAATTAATTTTTAAAATAGTTAAATATAAAATTTTGAAAAATAAAATATATACACAAAAGAAATTTTTTAAATAACTATTAAAGATAAAAAGAGATTTTTGGAATAACATTAAAAATAAATTATTTATAAAATAATATATGTACAAAGAGTTGATAAGGTCTTTATATATTATTGTTATAGATACTTATATATTTATAATATAATTATTTTTTTAATATTTGATAATAAAAAAATTTATATATTTTTATTTAAATACTTAAAATATCATATTTTTTTGTTGTAGCTTTTATTTTATTTAAAAGAAAATATTTGATTAATATTCAAAATAATAAAAAATAAATACAGACACAAATAGGAGTATTCTCATTTTTCATTAAAAATAAAGAGAAAATAAAAGTTCCACGTCCATTAATGATATCCCTAGTTTATATATATAGACGAATAGAAGAAAAAATTATTCCTAACGTACCTTTAATCCAACAAAATTTAAAATACATGTCTTCAAATTATAGCCAAACTCACTTTATAAATATCAAGTGAAAATAATGCAAGTTCATAAATATATTTTTCCAAAAACTTTATGTTCCCATTTTTACCAAATCACCCGCACATAGGATCTAAAACAGCACCGACTCCTAAGATTCAGTTGTTTGTCTTATAAAAGATTATGAGTCCCATAATCTATGTTTTTCAAAGAGCAACCTCATGCAAGACGACACAATTGAAAAGAATATCCATGTGAATCAAGCGGTGATACTGTTTGCGTGGTCTGTTTTCAACCCTATAAATAAAAAGATTCGTGTTCTCTGATTCATGTTCATGCACCATTAATAATGTAAACTTTGACGAGGAAGTTTTGTTGTTACTGTTGTTCACGGATGTGACAGGCTCAAACTTGATAATATCAAAGTAAATTAAACTAGCACCGCTCGCTCGAGAGATTCACGTGATTTTTTTTTTTTCTTTAATCCTAAAAATCCAAATCTAACCATCTCAAGTGAAACACAACCCAAGCGAAGAAGCTTTAACAAAATGTACTAAAAAGCAAAAATGAACAAAGTTGAAGGATATAGATTTTTATCTCAAGTGAAAGAATTTACACAAACAAAAGGACTCAGTTGCAAAAGCAGTTTAAAGCCATTAATAAAAGTAAATTCCCTAGAAGGACATGTCAAAGGGACAATTGAAGCAATTTAGACATATAGGCTGAATGAAATCTGAAGTTTATTGAGGATTGGGAGGACGGCTATTGGCAGCAGAGACCCTTGAGCCCCATTCAAGCAATTCTTTGCTGGTGTCATCCTTGTGAACAATCACCTCAATGAAGCATAAGGAATCTTTCTTGGGTCCTGTGGCCGTGGCAATTGCTTCAACTAGCTCCTCTTCACAGAACACCTGAAATGAACCATGCATCAATCAATACAACATATTCAACACTCCATCTTGCATCAATGGAGTTTGAGGATTATGTCAAGAAACTCACCTTGGCAGTCCAGCATTTCCCCTGACCGTTGTGGATTGCATCAACTAACCCTGTGTAATTCCAGTTCTTAATCACATTGTACGGTCCATCGTGAATTTCAACTTCAATGGTGTATCCACCGTTGTTTATCAGAAAGATGATGGTCTTTTGCCCGCTCCGCAGCATTGTTGATACATCTTGGGCAGTCACCTGCAAAACAATTTAAAAGCAAAGTTAAAACATCATACTTCAGTTTGAGAATGCAATTTCAGTGAAGATTTACAGAAGTAGTTATTGCTAAATATACCTGAAAGCTTCCATCACCAATGAAGGCAATTACTCGCTTCTCAGGAACAGCCTGAGCATAACCAAGAGTTGCACCAACAGACCACCCAATTGAGCCATATTGCATTTGGAACTCATACCTGTCAACCAAATTTTTATTAACACTACAAACACTACAAGCAAGATGATAATTAAACACAACAAATTCATTCTATCAGATTCTTCGCTTACCCACATCCCTTGGGCAATTTCAGCTTTTGGCAGTTAAACCAGGAGTCCCCTGTCTCTGCAATCACAGCAGTTTCACCAGACAGCATATTTTGTATATGTTGGAACAGAACATTAACCCTGAGAGGTTCTTTTGGTGCTGCCTTCAAAGGATGTCCTTCAGGGACAAATATCCTGTGGTAATTTTCATATGCAGTATTGTTGTGCTTGAGGCGCTTAGCGAGTCCCTTGAGGAAATCCTTCATGAGCACACACCCAAATGCAGGCCCATTTGCGATCACAACCCGATCGGGCTGTACAATGATGGCCTTCTCCTTCTTGAGAAGAAGGGAATATCCCACAGAGCTGTAGTCGTTAAAAATGGGACCAGCAAACAAGTATGCATCGGCAGACTCCACAATCTCAGCACAGAAGGCAGTGCTCACAGCACCCCAATAAGTTCCAATGAAATGAGGATGGTGCTCTGGAACCTGCCCTTTAGCTGATGGCATTACAGCAAGCGCATAACCACAAGCATCAGCCAGTTCAACAAAGGCTTCACCTGCTGTTGCCACCCTCAGTTTAGGACCCCCCACCAGCACTGGTTTCACTGCCTTGTTAAGGAACTCTGCAGCTGCCTCCACTGCTGCCTCCAGCCCCAACTTGTTACTCAATCTACAAGCCAAACAAAAACAATACTAACATAAGCAGCTAATCGCCAATGTTTCCAATGAAGAACAAATCAACAAATAAAAAATGGCTTACCTGGGAGACAATGAAAAAGGAACTGGATCACGACTGAATGTGGGGTGAGGAATCCCAGGCAAATTACAACTAATGCTTATATACACAGGCTTGCTTTCCTTCAGTGCAGTTGAGATTGCTGTATCAATCAACTCGTGAGCATCTTCCAAGTTATTCACCACAGCCTATCGTCAAACAAAGCCACATTAACGCATTTACCATAAAATAAAGAAAAACAAACACAACCAAAATTAAACAAAAGCACACTAAGTTCAACTCTGGATAAACCTATCAATTGGATAACCTTCTAAAGAGGAAAATAAATTGAGCTCAAATCAACCTACATTTTTTCAAAAACAGATTTTAACTTGTCAACTTAAATTTAACTCAAGGAAAATGTCAGTTCATTTTATCTTCTCATTTTCAATTTGTAAAAGTAATAATAAAAAAAAAAATGTCTCTGTTGTACTTCTTTAATTACCCCTGTATTGTCTTCTAATTAAGAGTCTCATGCCAGGGATTTCTCAAAGTCCACGCTCTGGTTGAGTAGATAAAACTGATGATCATCAGTGCATAAACTATTATTCATATTTTTGTTTTTAACTTCATGACACATCCACACTAACAAAAAATGATGAAAAAAAAAAAAGTGTGTGTGCGTGAGAGAGAGAGAAAGGGAGAGAGTTGGAACCTGGAAGCAAGTAATGGTCTGAAAGCACCTCAACTCTTGGCTGAAATCGGGCAAACCGATGGTGTGGTGGAGGATCCGACTCGTACCATAGTCGTTGGAGTTGGGCCCACCAACGACGCAGATCAGCGGCAAGTTCTCGCTGTACGCTCCGGCGATCGCGTTGAGCACGCTGAGCCCGCCAACGGTGAACGTGACAACGCAAGCGCCGACACCTCGAGCACGGGCGTAGCCATCGGCAGCGTACCCGGCGTTGAGCTCGTTGCAGCAGCCGACGACGTTGAGCGCGGGCTCAGCGATGAGGTGGTCGAGCAGAGTGAGGTTGAAGTCGCCGGGAACGGAGAAAACATCGGTGACACCGACTTCAACGAGGCGGCGCGCGAGGTGGCCGCCGAGAGTGGAGTCTCCGCAGCCGTTGATGACGGCGGAAGGAACACAGGGCTGTATGGCAGCGCTGTTGGTCTGATTGCACGATACGATGTCGTTGCAGGGAGGCTTGACAACGTCCAATGAACCTATCTTGGTGTCCATGGCTTGGACTTGAGGCTTTCAGTGAGAAGTTGAGAGGAAGTAATGGAGAAGGTGTGAGACTTGTGAATGGTTATGGTTTTTGGTTGGAAAGAGATCTAAAAGGTGATTGGAGAGTTTTTTTTAGTGTTGTATGAATGAGAAGAGTGTGGAAATGAGAAGAAGGTTATATAGTAGTAGTTCGTGCGGGTTGGTGGTAAGTGGTAATCGCAAAGGGAAAGACAATGGGAGATAACATACCAGGGGCGGTTTACCGTTTCCATTTTGGTTCTCTGTCTTCAGTGTTCTTTTTTCTGAAAAAACACTGTCAATAACAATGCTTATTTTTCTGATGGAGTGGACCCATCTGCTATCATCATTTACCTTTCTGGGAGGTGAAATAAAAAAGTGTGATTTTGTAAATTAATTGAAAGAAATTAAAAAGTGAAAAACTTTACCAATAAAATATTGAGAAATAAGACTTCATGTTATGCCATACCATACCAATTAATACTAACTATTTTTTTACCCGGTTAACATTTATTAGATTTTAATGAATTTCATTTGTTATTAATGACTTTTTTTCTTTTTAAGTTTAGAAACGAGACGGTATTGTAAAAACGTTTTGAGATTGTGCAACACGAAACATGAAAGATTATTTAAAATGCAGCTTAAAATCAATCTACATTAAATGAAAATGTTAATCAAATATGTAATTATTGTCCAAAATTTGAAGGTGGTGAGATAGATATGCCTCTCAACCCTAGACATTAAAAAACTTTCCGACACCCCTTTTATATAAGAACTATGGACACAAATGTTTCATATTGTCCTCTCACAATGTCAAGATTGGTGATGCAAAGTGTGTTTGGTTTCGCCAAAACTGGAAATCAACTGAAAAATGGAATTGAACTTGGCATGTGTTTGGTCTTGTTGATGTCATAGTCCAAAAATTGAGTTGAAAATGTGAAAAGTAGAGTTGATAATGTAAAAATCTATTGTATCTTTTATAATAAAAATAAATTGGAAATTATAGTTATTTGTGTGGATGATTGAACACATATTTGGATTGATCGACGTGTAACATTACTATTTTGCTTTGTTTTCTTCATTCACACTGTTCTAGAATCCAGAAAGTTCAAAGAGAAAACAAGTTTTGTATCCACGAGCTCGCAAATGGAAAAGAACGTCTAAAATGATTGCGAAGATTTCGCTTTTTCCTAAACAAATAAAACATTGGACCACAAAACCAGAAGGAAAACCGTAACCGGTATTACTACTATGGTGGTCATTGGTCAGGTCAACGGCGCAATGGAGAACGCGTGGTCATTTTATGAAACTTCCTTAGGTGTCACTACTAAGTGCAATTCAAAACAAAATCTTGATCCACTGTAATAATTAAAATTATTGAAAATATAATAATTTAAAAAAAGTAATACCCCACACGAGAACTATATTTTAAACATAACTAGAAAATTATTTATGTTAATAGAAGAACAACATACTATACGAAGAAATAAAAAAAAAATCTATTTTGGTGAAAATATCATCTTTGACAGAAGAAAAGGAAGCATAATAACTTGGCACTAAAAGGAATCGCTGAGTTGGCAAAGTCTTTGTCCATCTAAGAAGTTTCTGTCGTTAGAAACAAGAAAATATAATTAACTCAATTTAAAATATTAATGTTAGTTTTGATTATAAAAGATGAAGAAAATGTAGATATATTTGAAAAGAGAAAAAGTGACAATAATCCATTGGATTGAGGAGGTGAAGAACCAGTGGCTGGAAACTGAATCTAACAAAGGTCACGCAGGGTTTGAACTTTGAACCAACTTGGAAATAATTAATTAATTAATTAATTAATGGAGTCGAAGGCATGTGCGTGTGTGGTGTGTGTGAATCATGTTCGTTGATTCGTGGTGAATCTCACACATGATTGCGGTGAGATTCGAAGTAGCAACGTTGGGCGTGCATGATGGTGGACGATGAGTCATTAGCATCGCTCTCAAAAATTTTATTTAATCTTCACCGTCACTCTCACAAGTGTCACAAAAAGGAACCAACATAAAGTGAATTATTGAGTACGATGAATATAATTCCATCAACTATTTGTACTATGTAATATAATATAATATTATGATATTCAACTAGTACACTAGTAAATGGGTGGTGTTCTTCTATCTAACTTTATTTTCATTTTAAAAATTTAAATACTTTTTTAAGGAATGATATTTTAACAAAGAAAATTTTAATAAACTTCGACAATCCATTGTCCTTTTCCTGATTAAAGTGAAAAACTTAAAAAAATAAAAATAAAATAAAACTGCATTCATTTCTTTAATATTATATTTAAGTTTTAATAGGAATACTATTATATAATTGTAACCTTTAATATTGAAATTTAATATTCAACCGTATATTAGTTTTTTATATTTAAGATAATAATTGAGAGTTTTAAAAGATTTTTTTTTTCCAAAGTCACTCATCTACATGGGTACACTGTGGGCCTGAGCTCAAAAGACAATAAGCATCGACAAGTTTTGAGAAAAAATATTTTCATTTCTCTGATCCAAGTCATCACTTTATTTTCGAGACATTGTCTCCTATTAGTCATGGTCAAAAAATGATCTAAATGTGGGCTGTCAAAGGGGTAATTTGGTCTGGTCTGGTCTGGTCTCGCTCGATTTACTGTAGATTAATCACTCAGTAAATCAATTCAATTCAATTTATTTATTAGTGAGTTAAAAAAATTTAAATTCGATTTGATTTATTACGGGTTGGTGAGTTAAACAAGTTGGCTCACAGATTCACTTAATTAAAAAAAATACATTTTTTTAATTTTTTTAGTCAAAACTAAATAATTATTCTAATTAAAATCTAAATAAACTTTAATATAATCTAAATACAAACCAAAATCACAAAAATACAAATTATTTATGTGTTAAGTAAAAAAACAATCTAACATGATCCAAGTGTAAAACCTAACTTAAGAAAAAAATTGTGTAACCATTTATTTGCACCAATCCAGGTCATCACGGGTTCAATCTGGATGAGCTAAGTTCTAGGTAGGCCGAATAAAAAATCAACCCATATTGAAATTTGTAAAAAAATTTCAACCCAACCTAAATTCGTGATGAGCTGAATTGACTCGTGAATTTCAATTCATTTTGACTAATTTATCCAAATGCTTCAATTACATGTATGGGTGTGAATATACATTTTTCTTTGGACGAATTTAGAGTGTTGCAGGTTTTGAATATTGCGTCAACGCAACTCTATCCTAAGAGTTGGGCCATTCTACAAGTGTTCCATCTAATATGCGACTTGCACTTGAATCGATCATCTAAATCTACATTTTTATAGCACTCAGTCGATCAAATTAATTGAGTGGGTATCCTTATCAACCAACCAACAACTTCCTTGTTTGAGCCATATACCTCCTTTTATAAGAATTTTAATGGTGAAATTTGTTAAGGCTTGATACCTCCTTTTGGTCCCAATATTTATAACAATTGTTCAAAGTTTTATGTCAATTATTTTTACTCAATATAATCTGAATACTTATTAAAAAAAAATAATGTGGTCTCTTCCGTTACATCAACATTAAATCAATGAAGGATGAAAACTTGATAAAGTAATATAGACATTATTTTCTCTTGCAGAAATAAAAATGTATCAATTTGAAGCACTTAGAGTTTAGAAGGTTGTGGTAGAGTTGCGAGGATGTTGGTCTCTTTCATGACCGACTAAATTTTTTGATATCTAATTCTTTGCATTCTTGTGGTGGATGAACAAGGATAATAGACTTGTAGACATACTGGATAATACTATTTAATATAATACCAAAAGTTTACAAAATTAAACTATATTCTTAAATCTATTTCTAGATTTTTTTGAAATTATTTTTAATTTATCAAATATTGAAAGCATTAAATATAATGTAGAATTCAATAACTAACCACTTACTCATGATAATCTTTTAAGATGATATTTATATAATTATACATAATACAATAATTAAAAACACACACAACATCAACAAAACTAAAAAGTATTTAAATAATACATTATAAATGATTTAAAGTTAATTAGATTTTTTTAGAGGAAAGAAAAATTGAGGAAAAACAAAAACTATTTATTTAAAGTTAAATAGCATGCAACGTTATAACAATATAAGAAAAATTACTTTTAACTGGGGTTAATTTTGGAGTTATTGACATTTTTAACTTCATTCACTACAATAAAATATTTCATTAGTAACCAATTTTAGTGACTGTTGAAAGTCTCACATCGACTAAAGATAAGACAAATTCATAATATATAAGTGAGGTGCAAATCTCACCTTACAAGCCGGTTTTGTAGGGTTGAGTTAGTCTTAAAACTCATTTCTAACATGGTATCATAGCCAAATTAGAGTTTATCCTAACGAACTTTCTTGGACATTATGTTCCATCCGCTATCAGGCCGTTAATGGACCACTCATTTCTATACCCACGCACGAGGCCGTTAATGGACCACTCATTTCTATACCCACGCACGAGATGAATATTCCTCGGCTTAGGGAGTGTGTTGGAAGTTCCACATCGACGAGATGAATAACCAATAATTTTTATTTTTTAAATTAGTTTTTAAATTGTTCACTGTAGTGACTAATAACTTTTGGTCACTAAAATTTGTTACTAATGAAACAATTTCTTTCAATGATTAAGGGTGTTACTCATGATTAACCTTTCCCCTATAAAAACAAAGGTCACAAAAGGATTATTTGTGCCTTATATAACCCCTAGAAAAGTGGAACTAACCTATGGTGTTGTAAGCTTTGTTGCTTCTTTACTGTTTGAAACCCATACTACTTACCAATAGTTTTAAAAACCGCTACTACATGTCAGTGGTTTTAAACCTCTACAACATAAGTGATTATTTTTTGTGTTGTACTTGGGTTCAAACCTCATTAATTTTATTTATTGTATTTTTTTAATGCAAATAAATCCTGCAACTCATGAAAAGTAGTAAAAAGCAAATATTCTAAAATTTGATATTTTATTTCTAGTTGAATATAACATCCATAAAAGGATCAAACAATAAAGTTTACAACTTCAAGGTAAAATAATGTAAATAGTAAAGTCTAAAAGTTAAAACTTGTGAAATATTACAATATCTTTGTTCTTAATTATAAAAGTACACATAATGAAAGCTCAAATAACATTCTTCAATTATGAATTTTGATGTTCATCATTTGATGGGTGATGTGTCTGACGAGTAGTGGACTTGACTTTTCTTCTTTCTTTTTCTTATTTTTCCCACATTGTGTACTTGTCTAGGCGAGTGCATGATCAAAGTGAGGGATCAATGTGTGTGGGGTTTTTAGTCATACAATTTTTTTATTTGGATTTAAAATTGATAATCTCACATTCAATAATGGCTAAGGGAGATAAAAACATTCGATTAATATTCAAAGCACTACTCCAATTAAGTCTCGAGAACTCAAAGAACTCCACATGTGTGCTTACTCTTGAATGGTATTGTTACGTTCATAATCGCTTTAATTAGTACACCAATTACTCCATTTCACCTTAATTGAAACATAACAATTGTAGAAACTGCGAACACGTGAAGCAACTGTGAATACGTGAAACAATTGTGAAGCAACCACGAATAATCAAACCTGCAACATAAAAGCCCTTGATCAGGCAAAGTAGATGGTCTTAGACGCACCACGTATTTGGGAAAATGTAGCACCTGAGACTAAATATCTTCACAAAGACAAACATCAAAGAGGGGCAAAGTGAGAAATTAACGCTTTAATGAGTACACCAATTACTCAATTTCAACTTAATTGAAACATAACAATTGTAGAAACTACGAACACGTGAAGTAACTGTGAATACGTGAAACAATTGTGAAGCAACCACGAATAATCAAACCTGCAACATAAAAGCCCTTGATCAGGCAAAGTAGATGGTCTTAGATGCACCACATATTTGGAAAAATGTAGCACCTGAGACTAAATATCTTCACAAAGACAAACATCAAAGAAGGGTGAAGTGAGAAATTAACATCTTTGAAAACCTAACGAAAGTAAAGGAAAACCATTATCAATTAGAAGTTAAGATTGACATATAAAGATTCAAAGAGGAAAATGAAGAGAAATCTAAAGCTTCCATAGACAAAAAAAAAGGAAAATGTTTTTACTAAAATTGAAAGATGAAGATTTGAAGTCACGTGAAAAGGAGAAAGAAGTAGTCTGACTTTTTAACATTGAAAAATGATAATAGCTAGAGCTATCAAAACGGGTAATTTGACCCGACTTGGCTCGACCCACCACGGGTTGATCACTTAGTGAGTCAGCTCAACCCGTTTCACTTATTAACGAGCCAAAAAAAGTTGAACCCGATTCGACCCAACCCACCACGGGTTGGTGGGTTAAACGGGTTGGCTCACGGGCTCACTTAATTAAAAAAATATAATTTTTTTGTTTTTTTCAGTCAAAACTAAATTATAATTCTAATTAAAATATAAATAAACTTCAATACAATCCAAATACAAACTAAAATCATAAAAAATACAAATTATCTATGTGTTGGCTAAAAAAACAATCCAACTTGACCTAAATACAAAGTTCAACTTAATAAAAAACACTTGTATGACCCTTTTGTGGATTGTTGAGCCAACTCGGCTCATCATGGGTTCAACCCAGGTGAGCTGAATTCTACGTGAGCCGAGTAAAAAATCAACTCATATTGAAATTAATGAAAAATTTTCAATCCAATCCAACCCAAACACGTGATGAGCCGGGTTGACTCGCGAATTCCAACCCATTTTGACAGCTCTAATAATAACGGATTTATGAAAAAAAAATAAAGAAAAAAAATCTCTATTGTTCATTAGGAAACTTCCTTATATTTACAAAAAGTTTAAGAATCATTGGCCACGTACATGAGATTATTATAAAAGTACATATAAAAAATAAAAAAGTACATATAAAAGTACACGAGACTAAGTTTGGGATAATAATATTTATTATAAAAGTACATATAAAAAATAAACATAAGGATAATATGCGGTTTTATTTTATTTTATTCAACTTTTGACATCCCATTTAATAGAAAATTTTTAATAAATAAAATATCGCATAACATAATATAATAGAGCAAATAGACAGGAAGTATGTTAGAATCAACCATTATAGTCATCTAAAATATACTGAAATATCATAAAGATCATGAGCGCAAAACAATGCCATAAACACAAATAAGGTCAGTTTTGTGAAAGATTGTTCATACAGGAGCAAAGAAAGTCATAAATCAAGATCTTCAAAAGATATGCTTGGATGAGCAATAACTAATCCTAATCTAAATGATAGAATTTGCACCATCCCGACGATCACCAGGGGCTCCCTCATCTACTCACACCAAAATTGGTGATCATTGCAAAAGGAACACACAATAAGGAAACAAAACAAAACAGAAGAAAGGTAAGCTAGTGAAAATAATTTAACAAACAAATAAACAAGTTATGAGCACAAACAACATGTGATAACAACCAAAAGAAGACTCTCTAACTCGATTATCTGGATACATGTAATGAAATCAAATTCATTTGAAACTTGCACTTGTGGTGGCCTCTATTGCTCTGTAGAGCCATTGCTAGTGTGTTTTGTTGACAAAAAGAAGAAGATGGACATCTTCCTCCAATAAAGAGTTTTGATGATGATGATGATGACTTATGAAGAAGTATGAAATACTTGATGATGATGCATGGAAAAATGTTGAAGACTTAAAAGAATACTTTGATTCAAGAGATGCATTGAAGACTTAAGGGTTTAGTTGTTTAGGTCTTGTAATCTGTGTATGTTATTTAAAATAGTTAAATTAGCATGTCAAGAGTCAAAAGGCAAAACCCAAGTAGTA
>Ga0099822_1003432_pt1 | contig 20307 bp, 7 predicted proteins | sample CowpeawhiteBW_FD_76839 | JGI IMG/M metagenome (GOLD analysis project Ga0099822, IMG submission 76839) | Root nodule microbial communities of legume samples collected from California USA - Cow pea white BW | ecosystem: Host-associated > Plants > Roots > Nodule | place: USA: California | collected...
ATATATATATATATATATATATATATATATATATATATATATATATATATATATATATATATATATATATATATATATAAAAATAAAATTTTAAACATAGTAATCTTAAACCAACAAATAATAGTGGTTTTTTAATCCACGGATCTACACTCGTAACATAAAATACAAGACAATACATTCCTAATTTTGCCAATGAATTTCAAATGATAAGTCAATTTGTCCTTATTTCGGGTTTGGGTTTGATTAAAAAAAATGTAGTTTTTTTTTTTTTTTTAAATATGAGTTAAAATCAACCTAGCATATCAAACGAAATCGAGTGGAATTGGTGTTGGCTTGACGGGTAACCCACAAACAAGAATACTTATATTATTTTTTTATCACTAAACCCTTAATCAGTGAGTAATTTAGACACTAATTTCTTTGATAGTCAAAACTTTAGTAGCTGATGTTAGTATCTAATTTAGAGTCTAATTGGTCACTAACAATAATTTTTTTATTCATAATATTAATTATTTTAGAGATCAATAATTTTTAATTTATAGATTAGTATCTAAATTTGCACTATTGTGACCAATTATTTTTTGTCTCTAAAATTAGTTGTCACTTAAATATTTTCTTGTAGTGAATAACATTGGATTGAAGTTTTATCACCATGATCTCATTTATAGTACACATTCTCTTTTGAGGAATATGATGTCATCACTTAAGAGCTTCGTCCTATTCTTTCGAGGAGCATAGAAGGGTGTCAAAGTAAGTCAATCCAATTGATGACTCCAAGCTTCATAGAATGATGGAAGGAATCTTAGGTGTGGAGGATTAGCGGAAGCAATTTGAGAAGATATGTTCAACATAATGGTGTGGAAGGGAGCTCTCTAGAAAGGTTAAGCCAATTCTAGATGAAAGGGGTTGGAGGAAGCTCTTGCCTAATTGACTCTCAAAGAAGAAAGGTTTCTGGAGTAATCTTGACAGAGGTTTCTTACTATATTTAAGAGTGATTTACAATTGAGTAAAGACTTCAATTTATAGGAGTGGAGGTGATAGAGGGTTATCCATAGATACAAATCAATAAGAATTTGAAGAGGAAACTTTGCAATTCAAAGGACCTAGGATAAGATCAAGAGTCAAAGAATTAGAAGACCATATCCGTGTAAAGCTTATGATGTTCCAAGAAGTTGGGGACTCGAAGGACATGAAGATCATGGCTTGGAGTACACTTAAAGAATAATTTTTTTGTTTTTCAACTTAGTAAGTTCACTAGGTGACTTGGTTTGTTAGGCGAGCATTTAATTATCGTTTTATTGATCAAAAGTCTCGTTGGGTGCCAATTGTACGTCTTTTACATCTTTGGATGATGAGTTCGTTTTTGTTTTTGTTTATGAATTTCAATTAGTTTTTGGGGAAACGTATTTGGACTTTCTATGTTTTCTTAAACTTATGTGTTTATATATAGAGGTACCAAAAGCTTATGTAAATACTTTTAATCATATATTGAAGTTTGTTTTATTATAGAGATGATTCTCTTTGTTCTTTGCTTAGGCCTTAGGTTCTTATCAAAGATTGATATCTTTATGATGAATCTTCCTTAACTTATCAATCTTATTTATTGTGACGTCTATATCATCGGTTCTTATCAAAGAGTGACTTGTGGCAAATCTTCTTTTACTTGTCAATTTGCTAGATTGTGGCGTATATCTTCGGTGTTCTTTATCTGATTTTCTTGTTTATATTTCAGAAGGAATTCAAAGTCAAAAACTATCTTAGTCTTTCTTAGATAGGATCATATCATTTTTTTATTCAAAGGAAGGTTTTGGTTTGGATTTTTTCTTAATGATACAAATATAAATTTTAATATCTTATCTGATATCATTATCTTTGTACCATATGAAAAAAAACTATTTTTTTTTAATATTTGTGTTCGTGGTGTTCTTCAATTTAAATTGAGAATTTCTACATTTGAATTGTAGAAATTATTTGTTTTTGTATTTTTTGTTTCAATTAATTATTTTTAGCATTAGAAGGGTTTTCTATTCGTAAATTAGGGTTTCCTAACAACATACTATTGCTCATCGAGCCCGTAATCTCGCCAAGCAAGAGAAGTCAGAGAGAACTGCTAGCTAGCGACCTCATCCTTGCTTAGCCAACAAGTCTTCTTGCCCAGCGAGTCTTTTCTACAGTCGTGTATATTCTGAATTATTGTGTTTGGACAGCAAAATTAAGAAGAAAAATTATTGGAAGTAAGGATCTAAAGTAAAAGAATTGGAAAGAGTCCAATGCATATAGATTATGTTGGACTATTGTTATGATTGTTAATCTATTGAATTATTTTCAACCAATTTTCTTAGGGTCTCCACGTTATCTCACTGAACTCATTTGGTAGTCCTTTTTATTGTTTTTTGTATTCTTTAAAATTCTTTGAAGTTTTGTCTAGAAGTTTTGCATTTTCTTGGCCTCTTAAGTGAAATTTTAGATTTCATTACGTTTAAGCCACTGAAGATCTTTGTCAAGCGCTAAAGGAAATTTGAGTGGTAAAAGGAAAGAGAATATATTTGACAAAAAGCCTACAAGTGTGATACATGAGTGGATTTAGAGTGAGTTTCTAAATTTTTTTTATTGTATTTGTTTCACTAATGTTGCAGGAATATGTCTACTTCACCAAAAAGTGATATTATTTCACCTAAGACCGCAACAATGATGAGGAGGACAAGGAGTGTGAAGTACCACCTTTGGGGGGAATCTTTTGATGGTTAGGAGGTTGTTGGGTAGTATGAATAAGGAAAAAGATGGAACCCAAAGAAGGAATATTTTTCATTCTAAATGTATGGTTATGGGCAAGGGGTGTGCAAACCTCACCTCATAACAAACTGATTTTGTAGGGTTGAGTTGCTTAAAGTCCACTTTTTAACATGTGTTAGAGCTTATCGATATGTATATGCCTTTGCATGAGGGGTGTGTTGGAAGAGTCAATTTATAATATATAAGTGAGTGTAACCTTACCTTATAAGTTGATTTTGTAGAGTTGAATTAGGCTTAAAGTCGACTTTTTAACAATTCATATTGAATATTGAGTTAAAAACTTACTTTGAGTAGAAAACAATACCAAAAACACTTATATGATGCTATATTATGTGGTGTATTTTCTTCGGGTGAACATTTTGATGCTACTTTACACTAAAAAACATGGCTTTAAAGCTGTACTTTGTATTAAAGAGACAACAAATTACTATGATTCTACAAATGAAAGCTTTAGTTTTCACTGTACCAAGAGATAGAGCTTAGAAGGAGATATACATCATCAATATATTTTTTATTTTACCTTTAAAAATGCCTCTCTCTGCAAAGCAACATTGGCAATAAACCAAGATTTGTAAAAAATGACAGAGAACAAGAAAAAAGATAAGGAAAAATGTAACAAAAACTTTGAGCATGTTGGAACAAAGGGGAAAATATCCTCATGTCTAGGTTCTTCTACTTATTATCCTGCAAATAAGTTGTCCAACTTCTTCACCACAATCTTCCTGCACATGATGACCAGCCTACAAAGTGCAGAGAAGTTAATTCTACCTTTCTCCTTTGAAAATAGCATAAGATTTGTCAATAAAGAAAGTCTATGTTAAAACAAATCATTAGTTAATACTAAAATAATTTCCATATTTATTTTTAAGTATTCAAGTTGAAGCAGTTATAGTGCAAAGGAAACCTTTGTACTGCACCTAGTAACTATGTTCTGTTTTCTACATGTTGATGCTATGAAGTTGCCTCAAGCATATATCAGATAATGAATCTACCTAATTACCGACAAAGTGATTTTATGTTGTTAAGAAAGGGAACCAAAACATCCCAATGACTCACCAAGGGAATTTAGAAATTGGCTTACACTAAAGAAAAAAAAATCAATATCTAACTTTTTTATTAGATTGAGAAACTTCAACACCCCAAAACTATTTGAGAATGGAATTCTACCACCATTAGCAATTCTGACATCATCAAATGATGGATGTCAAACCACATAAGAGAATGACATCATTTTCAACTCAAAACCTTAAAGCAATGTGTTTGTGGATTTTCTACCTTATATGTTACTCAACTTTTTCATTTTTACCTGATGTGAACTTAGATTTACACTTAAATTTCCAACAAATAATATATTGTCATAACTGCGAATTTATATTTTGGTTTGCCTTCCTAAAAGTAAGCTAGGAAAATTACAGATTGATTTGTTATCCTTAATTGTATATTATAGGATTCCTAAAAGAGCCTAAAAACTCAGACATTAGGATATTTGTAATTATGAGTGATAATTACCTATCGTTATTTATAAAGGGAACAACAATACAGAAAAGGCATAAAGCCATTTTTTCATGACAATAAGTGTTTTGTGGAGATTCAAAGTTCACTGAAGGCCTTTTAGTTGTATGAGAACTGCATATCTTTGCAACAACAACAAATCAAGTGAGGAATGATGGTCACAAACAACACTCCAGCAACTAGAAAGTGAATAATGAATTTACCGTAGGAACTTCAATGAGTTTGTGGTTGGAATCCTTGCTGAAATCCTCCACTCCATCATAGCTCAACCAACGGTCTCTTTGGCCCCAACATATTGTGGTTCGAACTTTCCAATCTTTGTCCTTCAGTATTCTATGCATATCCTCAACATATCTCTAAAGGAAAAAGTGAATCAAGCAAACACCACAATCTTAGTAAATAGCAGAAAACAGTATTTTATATGTATATTTTCTGCACTAAGAATGTAACTTGCTACTTTTGAGTTACTAAGGAACTAGAAAAACTTGGGATAGTGTTTTTGACAGTGCAGTACAATGATCTTTGCATTTCTGAATTTTGAACAAAAAAAACTAATGTATATATGGTATCCAAATTTTGAACAAAAAACCATTAACTTCCACTTATATATGGTATCCAAATTCTGAACTCCAGAGAAAAACCAAACCAAAGAACAAAATTTTGTTAAAAGCCATCGTAAATTTTAAGTGCTAAGCTATATAGCACGGATACTAACACAGACACCAAACAAGACATGGACACGGAATTTAGATCCAATCAAAACATAATGAAGACAGAAGTTAATGCTCTGAAAAAGTAGTTATAGAAATAACCTTATACTTTTCTAGTACTTCATTAAGGGACTGTTTGTAAAAACTAATAGAAATTACGGCCAAAGGAATAAAATAAAGCTATACATACTAATATAGAAAAAAATGTTCATTCAATTTGGTAAGTTTCGAAACACACCCTTACTCATTGACCACTGTTTTCAATACATTAGAGAAAAATACATGTGAATCAATAGAACCGATTCAATGAATGTAAATTTTCACCTTGAGGTCTTTGGACATGTTCCTGCTAATTGCATTTAGTGCAAAGCCTGAAGAACCAGATGTAAGATAGGGACGTCTATAGACCATTGCATCTTCTTCTTTCATTTTATAGGGACCACAGCTTGTTAGAGCATTGTCACTGGCCCTTAATGGATCCTGATTATGCATAGATTATATAAATAAAACCTTTAAGAACCTACCAAACTATTAATTCAAGTAAAAGGCCACATTCAAACCTTAAAAAGATCTATTCAGATTTTATACCTGTGAAAATATTTCACCTAGCAGAAAGTTGCTGAAAATGGACAATGTTGATGGGAGCTTTGCATGTTTAGCTGTTAGCTTATAAAATAAGAAGGAATTCAAGGTGATAACTGTTAAGAAGTACATAGGAAGATACTTCAGATAGATACTGATATTAAAATAGAATGAAAATGTAAAGTCAAGAAACAAGTTCCTTTTACAAGAAAAAACTAGAACAATGATGTGTGAAGTTTCTAGAATATGAAGAAAAATGAGGTTGTATGACACTGAACTAAGAGAAACTTATCCTTTGATTGATGATGTGATGGTGGAATGAGTTATTATTAAAATGTAATGCAAATTCTCGAACATTGTAGAAAAGTCTGAGATAGAAAGTAAAATTTCATAAAATTCTACACAGGTAAAAAGTCTAGAACTTTCCAAGTAAGTCTAGCTAGCATTTTCTAGAATAATCATGTAAGTGAAATGAGGTCTATAAAGTACCCATGTGCACTACTATTTGATGTAAAATACAACACACACAACTACAAAATACACTTCTTCCAACTACTACTTTCACATTCTAGTGTCCCCACAATTTTCTTTATCCCATCAACTATTCTTTTCTAACTTCAAAATACTGACAGTTCTATAGTAAGATAAAGTTGAGTTTGATGGTTAAAACAAACATACAGGTGGATTAAGGAGTATTAAGTTGCTGAGCTTGTCCTGGTGGATGCTAGCATACTTAACTACAACTGGCGAAAAATATCCCTGTGAGCAAAAAAGATTAAAGAATTTCCTATCACATGTCAAAGAACAGCTAATTTTGGTAACAAGATTGATGCTTTTTTTCAACTCAGGCAAACTTACCTGGACAACAAGTGAGACTTTAGTAGCAGCTAGTTCATCAATAAGTGACTCCAATGATGACACATATTCTGCAGGAAAAAACAAAAACAACACATTCTAGACATTTGTTTGTCAAAACATGAACTTTCATAAACCACCGGTTACTATTTAAGATTGTTTGAGACACTAAAGAAATTACCATCTAGAGTGTAGTCAAACCCATATCTGGGTTGGGGCTTATCAGAAAACCCGAATCCTGAGAGAAAAAAGAATTAATGGAGTGATCATTTCCGATTCTGCACTGGTGAATTAATAAGCTAAGGAAATGTTGGTAAAAGTGTTAAAAAAGAATGAGAAAAACATTAATCCATTTAATGATAAATTGGTTGAACAAAAATTTGTAAACTGGTCATTAGGTACAGATTGAAGCACAAGTCTCCTAAATTAGAGATAAATCAAAGGCTCCTCTTTATGGATAATGACATAATAGTGTTCAATATTAAAGGAACCTCTTGTTCTGAAAGAGATTGCAATAGTTTCAATGAAGAGGAGATTTAAACAGGTATAATATAGTACTTAAAGGTTGATCCAGTGTAGAAGACTAAAGGCATTCTTGTGAAATCCTTTCATGAACCATAATTCTTATAGCATAATCAATTTGGTATGTATGATTAAAATTCCATGAAGCAATCAATGACAAAGCATAGCTCAGAAAGAACCCAACAAATAAAGTAAGAGCAATTTTAAATTCGATAAATTGAAATTGTGATCTTACCTAGCCAGTCAAAGGCTATGGCATGATAGTCCTTGGAGAGTACCGGAAGAACTTTGCGATAAGAATATGCCTGGCAGCATCATCAATTTACCAGTAAAAATTTGTGGTTTCTCAATATATATGACTTTTATTATAACCACTATTTAATAGCTTAAAACAAATTCAGAAAGACTTTGTGTCTGTCTTTTAATGTTTGCGTATTCTCTTTACAATTGTTTCACGCATCTATAGAGTCATGAACATGCATTCAACTTCTGATAGAATTCAAATCAGATTGTGGTTTGTGGACAAAACACAAGAATGCCTTGATTACAATTATCTGTTAAAAATAACAAAGAAAACAAAAGCAAACTAATCTTATTCTCATATCATCACAATTTAAAATTAAGAAAGCACGGATTGAAAATTCATATAATAACACAGTTCTAGAGGCCCTATGTTACATTAGTGTTAATTAATGATGCTCACCTGTGAAGGAAAACCATGGATTAGTATCACTGGTGGATTATCAGCACTCCCACTTTCAACACAAAACCATCTATCATGTAAAATCATATTGACAAAATATGGTTCAATTAGTATTCCAGAAAATAATATAACTTGTCATTTCTATTTGCAGAAAAGTCCTACAAATTCAAATAAGTCTTAAGCATTATGTGTTTATTGTTGTATATATGTTTTCTTTTTCTGAATTCTCCTGGTTCTTCAACAAGAAGATGGAAAATCATTGGACATGTAAAAGTAAATCTAGTTTACCTAAACCGATCGCCAGTAGCTTGAGAACCAGCACCCATGGCAAGTCCAAAAATTGGATCTTTTGCCTTTTCACCAGCGCCAGGAATTGAATAGGCTTTAACCTGATAATATATCAGAAAACTGATGGTAAATCCAAAAGAATGGCTTTAAATAACAACATTGCAACCTCAGGGAAGAGAAGCTGAAACAACATAACGAGAATTTCCTCCATATCAGTTTGTGTGAGTTAAATGTCTCATGTTGAATGAAATTGAGCAATAAAAGCAACATATAAGAAGAAAAGACCCACAAATTCAATGTCTTAAAATTTTGAACTAACAGTGGTGTCATGATCTCTTATATATTAGTTTTTTCACAATTCATATGTTTCGAATTTCCCGGTATTTCTTATGGAAAGAACCTTGGAGAGATTGTTGGACTCAAGTGTGAGTTGAATCATACTTCAATATTTTAATCAAAAAGACTAAACCCTTCGTTTCATCCAAATATACAAACACAATCTCTTAGGTCCTCAAAAGATTTTGTCACCAATTGGTGTAACAGCTGATGTCTTCACTTTGGTTCTCCAAACATTTTCTCATAAATTTGGTCCCAAAAGCAAGCAAAATGCAATCAAATCAATTCCTAAATTAGGGTTTCATTACACTCATTGCTTTCAGTCAAGCAAAGAGTGACGAAATCATGACACTTCACATAACTAGAGGATTGAACAGATAACATTTTTTTTTTCAATAAACAAACTTATGATCCCCTGAGGTAGAAGGAGATCACTATGCATAACATTCCTGTAGAATATTATTGGAACGGAACCCCTTTTAAGATTGAGAAATAAAAAGGAAAAGGGTGAAAGTTAATTACTAATTACCATTTTCCCTTGCTTAAACCATTCATCACTTGGACTTGGCCCTTCTGAATACTTTCCTGTCAGAATAGAAGAAACCACAAATTCAAAACAAAATTTTCAAAACCACAAAAAGTATAAGCCTGTGGTCTAATCGGTTTTCCACACAACATACTCCACCGATTAGTTTTTTACCTCCACTGAAAGAGAATCCATCTCCAACAGAAACTGGAGCATCCAGAAGATAATCCTGCACTAGAGCTAACAAACAGTTTGAAACAAAGTTTCAAGAGGCAAAATTGGGAAACCCCATTAACACAAAAAGCGTACTTGGTCATCATTATTGGCACTTGAGCTACAATTCAATTTGAGAGATTTTCTTGAAGAGCATGATTGGAACCTCCTTGCAGCAAGAAATGGTGGAGATGCAGTGGTGGAAGAAGAAGAGTGAAGAAGGTGGGAACGGAAACAGCATGCAGAGCCATAAAAAGCTTGAAGGGCCATAAGAATGATAGCATGAAGTAGGTGCTGCAGTGGTTGGAGAATGAAGAAAGAAAAAATAACTAACTCAAAGACAGTTGGTAGTTTTGATGCAAACATAAAAAATGAAACATTTTGTTTTGTCCATAAATTTAGAAGAGATAGGGATTCTCTGGTCCTCACTCCACCATACTTCTTTCCGGCCTTAAACAATGTTTACTAATAATACCAACTAATTTCTTCTATAGATTAGTTACAGTTTTAATAGATTGTAAAAAGTCACATCATTAATCAATTACAAATATTAAATGAAATAATTATTACAAAATTTTTACATTTTTTTATATATGATATAAGACATGATCGATCAGGGTAGAAAAGATTTTTATATTAATGATCAATTCAAATTTATTATTTTCTTACAAACACTACATTAAGAAAATCCATAAGACACTAATTTTTGTAGTAACTTTTGATGATTAATTATTTTTTATTTTTAAAATTAGTTGCATATATTAATTTTTTTGTAGTAAAATATGAGCAATTTAGGATAGAATATACTAGAAAATTAAGAACAATGTGGCTTGAAGAAAGAAAGAAAGAAAAACAAATAGTTTAAGAGATCAAAATGTTATATTCCTCATAATGATTTAGAGAATATATTATTTTTATTTATAACAAGTAAGAAGTCATACTTTTTGTGTGTCTCTGATTTTTAAGTTTTAAGAAAAATAGATTAAAAGAAATAATAAAAACTACATAAATATTATCATAAAAATTATAAATATTAAGATGAAGAAATGAAAATGAAATTCATAACCATTTAAAAGTCAGTAAATAAAAAATAAATTTAAAATTATGAAATGTAAAAAGAAATCCTTTTTATATACAGATATAAATTATAAAAATTAATATGAATAATTTCATAATTTTATGATAAATAATTATTTTAATTTAAAAATAACTAAATTTAAAAAAACCATTAAATAAAAATTATCAATTTTTTAAAAAGAATCCCTTAAAACTAAAATTTAGCAAATAATTATTTAAGCGTATGATTAAATTATACAAATATAAATAAGTATCTTCAAAAAATCAAATTATAAGAAGTTTGATCTTCTTCTAAGTGGCAAATTTAATATAAGATATAATAAAAGAAAAATAAAAAATGGAGACAGTGAAAATAAAAATGTGTGTATACTATTTCATTTTTTTCTTGAAGTCCCACATTTTCAGTTTAAAATCGAAAATAAAAAATCTTGAAGCGCAGTAACCATATTAGTGGCTTGTGAAAGCTTCACTCACTTCCTTCATCAGACGAAAAAAAAAAAAAACATGGCTTTGCAGTTTCTGAAGCACCCAGTAACCATCTCACGAGGTTTTCACAACGAGACAACGTTAGCTTTTCTTTCTCGGCTTCGAATTCCGAAGCGCCCATTCTCAGGTACACTCTCTATCGAATATCTTCTCAAACTATTGTTGTTGTGGTTATTAGGTCAAAATATAAATTTATTCCCACATCTCTGTTCAATCTGAGGGTACGAATGCTCAAATTTCTCTTCCTACACTCTTTTGAAAGATAAAAAGAAAAAGAACTATTGAAATCTGTAAGTTAAAATTAGTTTATGGATGATTTTTTTTCATTTGTTAAATTTTAGTTTTTAACAAGGAGATAAGCTAATTTAATAATGTAATTTTAGCTTATAGAATCGCCCATTTCATTTTTGTGCTCTTGGTTTTTCATCTAGAAGTGATTATGGAGAAATTATTCCGAAAGTGTTCTGAATTTAATAAGTTTTACTCTCTTCTGTTGAAGTGGGGAGGTTAAATTAAATTTGTCTTTATCAAAATGGTCATCCAAAATTTAAGCATTTTAGTTTATTTGTGGCAAATGTCCGCATGATGACGTTAGGAAGTTTACAAGAAAATACCAATTTGGCAATAGAGTCGTTTAAGAGATTATGGAGAAATTGTTTAAACTTAAGGACCCAAATTGAATTAAGAAAAATTTAGATGGAGGACCGAAGTATATTTTAGCTTTAAAGGAGTGTTAGGAACACTCTGTGAAGAGATACGTAGGAAAAAACCATAAATTTCAGAAAATAGCTAGTATTTCTCTTTAGCCTTATTATTATTACGGGAAAGGTAAACACTTTTGTTTGCGTTTTTTTTTTTTTAATTTTTTGACGAGGAAAATGGAAGTAGAGTGTACAAATACGGTGTATCAATGGCACTTAAAGCGTGAAACAAACCAGATATATGTTGTCTTTGTATGGTCTTGTAAAGTTATCACTAGTGAAAAGAAGCTATGTTCTTGATTCTTTTAAATCCATAATCCGATGATGTCAAATCAATTAATAATTGATGAACGATTAAAAACACAGTTTATAAAAAAAATTACGTATGACTACCTGTCAGATGACTTGGGTAGTCATTTAATTGTCAAAATTATGACTATAGATGGGAAAGACCGAAAATGTTAACGGAGAGAATGTTCAGAGACAGACACCAACTTTTTTATTTCCAATTATAAGATTTTGGAGAATGAAAGTAATTAATCTATATCGTAAAACTACTTTAAAAAGGACGCTGAAATGAAAGAGTCTACAATTACAATGCATCAATAAGACAGTAAGAAATGAAGTGTAAAATAAGAAAAAATGTGTACACTAAAAGTTCGTATCATGTTTATTTATTTTTGTACATAGATAGAATGCTCATTTGTTTGTGGACAAATTAGTTTTGCACAGAATTCCCTCTAAATAATGATCTTGTATATTGTGAAAAACGCGTGTGCACTAATACTTTGCTGTTATTTTTGACGAAATTAACTTTAGTGAGATGGGACAGAGCTCAGATTCCAACTTCTTTCAGGAGCTATGCTACTGTAAAATCAGGAAAGGTTGTACAAGTGAAGAAGTAAGCTTTCGTATCTCAGTTCATTATGTTGATTCTTACATAATCTGCCTGCTTTTGGAGACATTCATCGGAAGAAAGTGGAGTCAGGCTCGAACGATGCTGGTGGTTGCATCATTATGCCATGGTGTTTTGATTTAATCAACATGATAGAGCAAACAAAGCAAATTACTTTGCAGTTATTTAATGGTTTCTAAGTCAAGGCTTGTATAATTGCACTTGAAGTTGCAGTGTTTGGCAATAAGCCTTCTTTCTTTCTTTTTTTTCTAGTTTGGTAGTAATAATATAATGTCATGGTAATTGTGCTTTTAGTTTGGTTGATAATGGTATCACTCACATTAAAGGTGTGATAAGTTTAGTAGATTCTAAAAATTTTGGCAACTCTGGTTCCTTGACCAAACCTATTTAAATGAGCTGTATTGGAGCCAGAGCCTAATAAATAAGGCTTAAGGGCATTTTATTTTAACACTGTGAGGTCAGTTTGGATATAGCTAAGACAAATGATTTACACCGTTTAGCTGGCATTCAGTTTGTTCATAAATGGGGAAGTGAGTTGCTTTTTCTTTTATCAATCGCATCTACTGTTGTCCTTTTGAAGTTTTGACAATACCTTATACAATTTATTTCACTAAATGATGATGCCTCAAACAATCATGGATGCTGCAGATTGTTAGTCTTAAAGGTACAACAGCAAAAAGCCTATCTACTGATTAGTAGTCTAACGTGTTAAAATATTTCCAACACGACATGTACTACTTAGTGAAATATTTTGGATGAAGTATTGCTATATGGCCAAAATTACCTTTAGATGTAATTGGAAATTAATAAATTGAAGAAAGTAAGGACTTAAATGAAGTGATGACTGAGTAAAATCATAATGATTGTTAAGTCTTACTTTGTCTTTACTTGAATGAGAAAAATTATTAGAAAGAAAAGAGCAAAATACCACTATGGGAAGATAAAGTATGCTTAAAATATTAGGAGATTGTAATTTACAAGATCTGTGGCGGGATTACCTCGCTTCATTATAGTGTTATGCTTTCGGTATCATCAAGAGTCTTTTCAAGATTTGTTGATATATATTTTTTAATATTGTACTGTTTACACTAACAGTGTGTATCTATTTGTGTTTTTTACCTTTTAGGAAAAAGCGGCTGGATGAAATATGTCTTGAAAAATATCAGCAATACAGTAGATCTATCATCCAATCATGGATTTTGCAAGGTAACTAATTTCAGTTTTTATTTTCAATGTTAGTATATAGCTATGAAGCACTGACACCCACGCGGTACTCTGATACAAACACAAGAACACAGCTAATGTAAAAAATAGGACATCACTGATATATAAACATATAATTAATGTGACAAAAATCTAAATTGAGAATAAAGATTTGTATATTTCACATTAAAAAAACAAATTATGTTACAGTTTTCATGTAATAACATCCTTCCCAGTAAAATACAACACATGTATCCTAATAGTGAAATATCTGGTTAAGTCTTTATAGAAACAAACCTGAAAAAATGAGTCATGTATTCTTTTAATATAAGTTGTTTTCCTTTAATTTCTCTTGTACTTTTGTAATATAGTAGTGTCTAGGAAGTGTTTAATCAAGAATAGGTGTCAGTTCACTTTCTTCACTCATGCTTATCCGTTTTAAAGAGGCATCTAAGATGTGTTGAAAAGGTGTCTGAGCCAAAGAAAAAAAAACATTATGACATGGCTGAGTAGTGTTGGACAGCTGTTGGAGGCATGTCCGACAAGTGTCATGTCCTAAAAGTGTCAGACACCGTGACATGTTATTCAACAAAAGGTGTTGTTGCTTCGTAGGTATATAGATGCTCAGTCAAGCAGTTCGCCTGGGCTATATAAATCACGGGGCAACTAATGTAGCAGTTATATGCTGTAAAAGGGAAATTATGTTTATGTATATAAAAGAGATTGAACCAGTTCCTTTGCTGTTTCTCTTGGTCTTTTTTGTGTATGAGTATTTGTTGTCTTCCCTACTTTTAACTTCTCTCCTTGTAATATTTTCTTTAGTAAAATATTAATTTCATGATTGTCGAATGTGCAGCATTGCCTCATCTTCTGATGTTAAATTTGCAATGCTAGATTGTATTAGCATGTGGTAGTTATATCATCTGATGAGGTTTGCATTGAGAGCTAAAAAGGATTTGTTTTTTTAACTTTCTTTCAGCTGTTGGAGAAGGTTAGACATCATGATCTTGCATTCTAGACTCTGGATGTATGAAATATCCTTATAGTTTTATCTGAATGACGTTCTAGGATCTTACATAAGTTGATTTGTATACTGGCATGATGTGCCTAAAAGAATGTTTTTAATGGAACTTCTGCTTGATAAAAGTTATCAAACTAGAGTAGAATAAAGTCTGAACCTATTTAAAACTTCAGGTCAAATGTAATGCAACTCAAAAACAGGGGTACTGCAATGCAACTGATATATTTCAGAACCTTGTTCCTTTTCTCTTTCTTTTCCGTGCTACCTGTCATTTGTTTACTCATTACACTTAAATGTATGTGCATATTTATTTTGGCAATCAGGAGTGATTGGTCATCTTGACTCTTTTTCTGCTTGTTCATTGTGAGAAAACACAATATATTAAGCAATACTTTTAACATATGGGATGCAGGCAAAGTGTATGTGGATGGAAAGGTGATAAATAAAGCTGGTACCCCTGTACCTGAAAAGGCTATTGTGGAGATAATAGCTGATGTTCCCAAATATGTATGTAGGTGAAGACATTAAGCTCAATTTATTTGAAATGATATCTCAACTACTACTCTGCTGAAATTGTCTTCTTGTTTGACCTTTTTACATCAATGCAGAGCTGGGCATAAGTTGGAAGCTGCCATCGAACAGCTTGGTGTTGATGTTACTGGTAAAGTAGCCCTTGATTCTGGGCTTTCAACTGGAGGATTTACTGATTGCTTACTTCAGTATGGTGCATCACATGTTTATGGTGTTGACGTAGGTTATGGACAGGTAACTTATGAAATCATTCATTTTTCATTTTCTTCATTGCCACTGCATATCAATCACGCATTGTGATTCACTATTGGCTATGATTATTAACTTATTTAGGTAGCTGACAAAATTCGAAGAGATGAACGTGTATCAGTGATAGAACGGACAAATTTAAGATATCTTACTGAACTCCCACAAAATGTTGATTTGGTGACTTTAGACCTCTCATTCATCTCTATTCTCTTGGTAAGCCCTGAAATCAGGTCAATCATAATCCTACATTCCTATTTCAGTTGAAATGAAAATGAAAGTTTACCATCATAATCTTGTTTCCTGTTTCTCTTGATTATTAAGAGGTTGTTCATCCTTTGTAAGCAACCTGAAAAGGATAACGGAAGACACTTTAGACGCTTTAGATGATTTTCACTGAATTAGGAACTAGGTATTATTAGCCTTCTTGCTCCACTAAATGTTCTTATATTCTTTTAATAGGTCATGCCTGCTGTGGTGAATGTCATGAAGGAAAATGCAGCATTAGTGACTTTGGTTAAACCACAATTTGAAGCTCGTAGATCTCAAGTGAGGAATTCATACTCTTTTTCATATAATTTAACTCTGTTTTGTTATGGTCAGCAATAATAATGTACATTTAAATATTCTCTTCTTGGCTATACGATATGGAATAAGTTTTGGTAACTGGATGAAATACTAGTACTACAAGCACGCCCTTGCATTTGCTTCATTCACTTTTTCCTCCTCTCCTTTGTCTTGATTTATTGAGAGGTTGCTTATATGCTTATTTGGTGAACATGGTGTATCCCTCAGATTGCATCAGGTTCGTAAGATAAATTTGAGTGATTTAGTTATTGCGGGAGTGTATAGTAATTCTGTGTAGGTGTCTTTCGTTGGAGTGGAATGCTGGTGGGACATCTAAAGGGGATATGTTTTACCTAGATTGTCACGGGATGACCTCTTTGGTTCTCGGCTAATGGATTTTATTTGGGATTTCCAATGATATTATTTCTCAAATAAATTGCTAAGATACACTCTTTTCAAATTTTAAAGCATATCAATAATGTGAAGTCGAGTTGTTCATTTTGCTGCATAGATTGTGTGTCAAGTCAATGTAATTCATGAAAAGGCAATCTTTGTACCAATATACCTGTTAATGAGTTAATATTTGGCAGCAAATGGCATTATACTCATTTTAGTTTTGTATTAAATAATCATCATTGTTGTCCCAGTCTCTTGTAAATAAAGAATAAATAAATACTATTTCTAACTCCTTTATGTAATTTTCTGTTCAGGTAGGAAAAGGAGGGATAGTTAAAGATCCCATTGTTCATCAAGAGGTGCGTCATTTTTTGCTGCCTGATCAGATTGTTTGTTCTCAAAATCTAATTAGTAGAAATAGAACTATCTGAAGACAAGTGTGGAACCAAACAGGCAAACACTGTTTATGTTAGGCCCTATATTCTATTTTATCCCTTCTAACACCATCTAATTTAAATTAGCTAAGTTAAGCAAGACATCACACCTTATGAGACAGAGTAGTCTTCGTATATGGGAATAATATCTCTATCTATTACTATTAGTTTGAGCTAATAGTAATATTCGTGTTCAGCTTTTTTTCTTCTCTTTGGTTTTTGTATGACAACTCATTATTCTTTTTCGTATTTTTCGCTTTCAATACATTCTTCTGTTGTATACTAAATACATTAGCCTTCTTAAGTTAAAAACGAATCAACAAACAACCTTTTGGAAAAATTGTTATTCTGGGCAAGATTTACCTTTTTTACCTTATCACACATCCTATGTTGTGATTCATGTGGATGATTCTGTTTTTTATCTATTCTTTTACAATAACTTTTATAATAAACTGAAAGGATACTGACTCAGAAAATTTGAGCCATAAATGAAGTTTAGATCTCCGATTTTTCTGTTTTGTTGGATTTGTATAGTATGAAACTCAAGTCTTAACTCCATAGTGTTCTATGTATAAATTTCAAGATTTGTTTCATGATGATTGTAATGTCTAGCAGCAATCTTGGGTGAGGACCCCTGCACTAACTGCATTGTAGTGAGAATTATTAACGATAGAACATTGCAAAATGTTGGAACTACATTCATACATTCATGATTCTTAATTCTATAAACAAAGAAAAGAGGAAAAAGGGAAAGACATTTTTAGTGCATGAGGGTAAACATTTGATGGCTTATCTGTCTCAATGTATCCATCTGTGTTTTCTCAAACACTTAAATTTATAAAATTAGGTAATTAGTAAAACAAAAACCTCTAAAAGTTCTGATATTTGTAGAGCTTTGTTTATTGCTTAACTATTTTAACACCAATATTTGACTTATTGTGAAAGTGGTTGAATTCTGCAATTCAGGTCCTTGAGAGGATTATAACGGGAGTAGAGAATTTTGGTTTCTGTTGTAAAGGTTCGATTGAGTCTCCTCTGAAAGGTGCTGAGGGTAATACAGAATTCCTTGTTCACTTCAACAGAATCCAAAGTAAAGCTTCTGAAGATAAAGGACCTGAAGATATGGAGTAAATTATAGAATTTCATTCTTAAATGCATCTTTTTAACCTTAGGAAAAGATTGTCATTTTGGAAGATGTGACATGCAGGTGAGATGTATTCTTGTATAGTGACGAGTAGTTGCGCCATTGAATGATAATGGTAAAATTTTGTATCAAACCATGGAAAGAAATTACTGACGATTATTGAATGTGGTGGATAATATAAACATGGTGTCTTTAGCATGGAAATGGAGTTACCAAAATGCATCTGTTAAAATTTCTTATTTGTCTATTTGATGAACACATTTCCTTTTGATTACTATTACTTATAGCTAGTTGCATACACTAGCAATGTGATTAAATGAGCTTGGTAAGAGAACCTTTCAGTGACACTAATTCTAGAGAATTTTGCATTAATGAATTTTATCTTTATTTTAATTAATTATGAATGCACATTAAAAACATAGTGTACAAATAGTACTACGTATACATAGAAAACAGTTTTAATTTAATCAAAATTTGTTTCAAAAGTTCTCATTGGGAGTTAAATTTATAGTCGACAAAGGAAGAACTGATAAAAAAAAACCATTTTATCAATTATAACTGAGTCATGCTCCCTTAATATACAATTCACATAGTGATGGTTGCAAATTAAAGACGTGTATAATAAAACTAGCTCAAAAGCTAGTTAAAGTTTATAAATTATCAAACGCAAACTTACAAAATTAATAGTTTACTGATTGCACCAAAAGAGTTCCTAAAATGAATATACAGAAAAGAGGAATCTAAGAGATTTAGAAAAGATATACACAGCGTCTAAAAGTAAGTTAGAACCTTTAAAAAATACTCGTAGCAAGTAAGTTATTTTGATTGTACCAAATTGTAAGCAAATGAAACAACATTGTATCGAGTGAAATTTCAACGCAGGCTCTTAGTTCCAATTGCATAGCCCATATACCTGTAAAAATCATGTACAAATATATATTTCACCATTCATTTAATGCTGGAGAAACATCGTATGTACAAATGGCAACTGCAGCAGTAATCGTAAATGGCGGGCAGAAACTTTCTTTGTCTCCTATTCATTTATATTGCTTTTGTGCAAGCATGAACAAACGTCTAAGAATCGTTAGAAACTACAGTATCCAGCATTTCCAAAGGAATTTTAAGACCAACTACTTGTCCAATGACTGAGAACCAGGAAACCAGATAGTGTTCAATAACAAAACCATTTCTGTTCAAAGATGAATCACCATCGTAGAGGAGCTTCATCCATTCACTCGTCCCACATGGATGTAATTTGTACCATGGTCTGTTCAAATGTGGATGTTCCTACAAGATATACACTGAAACCAGTTAATGTATAGTACAGGGGTTAGAACATATCAAATGACAGTATGCAGATTATGGTTACTTTTAACATAAGATGTAGTTAAAAACTAGTAAATTCAATTTTGCTAAAATCAACCCATCAGGAGGTACCCTTCATTCCCCTTGTGTTTTTCAAAAGTAATCCACAGATCATATAAGAAGAAGTTAATGGCATTTGCATTTACAGACCAAATTTAATGGTTCTATACTAATGAAACCTACATAGGCATGCCTCATCCTTAGTTTCTGCATTTTCCTTCCGTATCTATAAAACATATTTCATTAAAGCAATAATCAGAAGGCCGGGTGGACCAAATATTAATACACTTTTGTATATTTTCAACAGAAGCGCAATCTTAGTACACCATAATCATGAAAAATTGAGAAAAAACTGACTAAAAAACAGAAGAAAAAACAATGATTTACCTCATGAGTTATAAATGTCCATTTCGATTCTGATAGTAACTTTGCAGAGTGACAGGGAAGATCCTTTTCAATTTCATTGAAAGGCAATAGTTGCCCATCTACATAATTAAACAGCATCAAATATATAGTGATGAATATTATTGATTTCAATAAAAGAAATTATATTATATATTGAAATATACAAATGCAGATGTAAATAAATGAGATAGTACAATTCAACACACAAACAGTTCTTTTTTCCATGGCTAAACGATGATAAGATCAGAAAAGTTAAGAGACCAAATTTTAGGATCATCTATATTCAAAATTGTTTTAATGGATGGCATATGAGACCTTATAGTTTACTTCCCTACATATTTCAAATTAGATATCTTTTGCAACCACAAGATAGCTTAAAATCTGACCACGGCTACATGGTACTGCAGTATAACCTTAAGCCATCCGACCTGACAGATATAAGCTCTGCAGGATTAATAATGTAGCCAGCATTTCTTATATAAACATTCAATAGAACCACTGGATTACTTTAAAAGTAACAAGTTTTCTAATAATACAAGGTGGTTTTGCTTTTCAAAATTGTTTTAATGAAAAGCTGAAAGCCATAATTAATAATTACGCATTCTGTTGGAGACTTCATCTTCCAAACCAGGTGGGTGCAAGCCATATATAACCAAAATATAATATATATATATATATATATATATATATATATATATTAATATGTACAAAATTTATTTTTTATATATTTTTTATAATGTTGAGATAGACTTAAAATATACTTTCTAAAATGATA
>Ga0099822_1003444_pt1 | contig 20265 bp, 10 predicted proteins | sample CowpeawhiteBW_FD_76839 | JGI IMG/M metagenome (GOLD analysis project Ga0099822, IMG submission 76839) | Root nodule microbial communities of legume samples collected from California USA - Cow pea white BW | ecosystem: Host-associated > Plants > Roots > Nodule | place: USA: California | collected...
AATAAAGATATATATATATATATATATATATATATATATATATATATATATATATATATATATATATATATATATATATATTGCCTTTTCACATTATTATTAGGATCTATTAGGGGAAGTAATTAAGTGCTAAGTTCACACCAGAGAAAATGTCATTGATCCAAATGTTCAAAACAAAAATATATGGTAACATAATACTAAATTTAGTTGAATTGTTCGAAAACAATTGAATTGTTTAAAAAAACTAAATTAAATTATTATATTAATTTTGTTTTTTAAAAAAAATAACTTATCTTTAAATAAGATTATTTAAACTAATCTAAAGTGTAACTTGTGAGACTGGCAAATATAAAAATTCAAACAATTCACATAGTTTAAGTACTTAAAAATAGTTCAATTTGATTTAATTTTTTAATTCAATTTATATTATTTTATTTTAATCCATGAATTATGTTCGTATGTATAAAAATATAAATAAAAATACAACTTCAAATGGTATAACAATATATCTAATCTAGTTTTACATCAAAACTACATGTTTTCAATCTTGAATAATGAGAAGATTATTAAAAAATATTTTATTTTCACGTTAACTTACAAAATTATTCTCTCACACGAATATTTTTATTTTTTATTTTATATCTCTTTGAAGTTAGTTCATTCAACTCAATTTAAATTTTGAGTACTAATACATCATATCAAGTTATTGAAGATATTTTCAAATCCAAATTTCAATTTTAATTTGTTTAGATAACAAATCTCACATGTATTTTTTATATTTTTGTGCCTGGCATATATAATTACTTAAATTTCATCCTTTTAAATTTTTTTAGAATCATAAGCATATTTTATTAGAGACCATCTTACTGAAGTTAAGTAGGATTATTTTAAATGAATTATTTTAAATGAATGATATCCCACTTGGAGTATTTAACACAACAATTGTATAAAACTTGAAAATGAAACTTTGAAATTGATTAAGATAAAACAATCTCGTTTTAGTTCCATCTATGCCCAGTGTTAATAACTTGTTGTTTATATATGTTTTTTACACTCTAATATATTTGAAATTTTCTTATGTTCCTAATAATTGTTTTTTTTTTTTCTTATTTTTGTATTTCATTCATTAATTGTTTAGCTTAATTAACTAGTTATTCAAATATTTAAACTTTTTCTTTCAATATATAGATAAAATATAAAACCATAATGTACACATTACAAATATCAAGCGGGGATAGCTCAGTTGGGAGAGCGTCAGACTGAAGATCTGAAGGTCACGTGTTCGATCCACGTTCACCGCATTTTTAATGTTTTACCAATTTAATCTGAATTGAGATGTGTGATTTAGACCAAAAGATAGAAAACATAAATCTTAAAGATAAAAATAGATTAGAATTAAAAACATTTTTAAAACTAATTTACTTATTTTCCTTTTTATTTTAATATTTGCATTGACTTCTTTTGTCATTTTTGAGTTAATGTTGACTATCCCATGCAATAGTTAGTTATTAACAACATTCTTAAATTTAAAATTTTATAAATTTATTAGATAATATTTTATTATTTTAGATTCATAATTAAAAACATTGAGTCTTTACTTTTTTTTTCCTATTCCGATATTTAATCAAAGATGAAAGCGGGTAACAATTTGATTTGGATACTGTATCCTGGTAAAATAATTACACAGAGGAGATTGAATTATTCTAGCACACAATTTAATAGATTCAATGGGATCGATCCAATAAATGTCAATAAATAAATATCATAAAATAGACGCACATAGAAAGATAACTTAATCTAAATGCTTTATTTATGGGATTTTATTATAAGATTTCAGCTTCTTTATAATTTATAAAGAAAATAGAAGTGCAATAATTAAATACACTCACAAATTTTAAAAAGACACAATATTTAATACAAAAATTCACGTTCAATTATTGCTTTAACATGGAATCAACCACAAACACATTACTACAAACAAAACTTTTCTCTCAGAATTTTTTTTTTCTAACATCTTTGATAAGAAAAAGATAAGGGTGTACCCAAAAACAAGACCAGACGAAGTCCTAATGCAAGTAGCATGCATCATTCTTCATATTGTATATCATAAAAGAAAAACAAATTGATCAAGTTGACTAGGTCAAGAAAGAGACCCCATGTTTGACTAACCAAAAAAAAAAAACTGAGACTTATAAACACTATAAATACACATACACACTTGTCAAGGTACAATAATCAATCACAATATATATAAGAGAGAACAATAATCAATCACAATATATAAAATGGCTTCATGCTTTGAGTTCTTCCTTTCACTCAAGTTTGGCAAAAGGGCAAAGGGTTTCCTTTGGAGGACTACCAAGGCTCAAGCTCAGCCTCAGCTGCTTAAGGCACCAAAATCATGTAAGTTCAATCATTTTCTCACTTTCATGGATAATTTTATGACTAAAAAATATGTTAAGATATTAATTTAGAAACCAAATTTCTAATTTAGAAATAAATTTTTTTAGTGGTCAAAACTTAGATAGTTAATGTTAGTGACTGATTTAGAGAACAATTTATAATAAAAATTATTTTAGTTATCAAATGATCAATTATGATTTTTTTAAACTATTTTAGTTACCAATAATTTTTAATTTATAAATTAGTATTTAAATTGATTATTTCTTAATGTCTCGGTCTTTTCACGTTTATAAGAATTGTTTGTTTGAATGCTTGAATTATCATGCTCAAATAAGAAAAGTTGTGTGAAGAAAACTTGAAAAGTGGAAATTGTATATGTAAATTAATATCATGATCATATTGGTGGAATCTACTATTAAATGAAATAACATGCAACTCAAATATAAATTTATCCACGATCATTTATAGATAAGTAGGTTTTTTCCATTAATCAATTAGAAGATTATAAAGACAATATTGGATTAGATTCATTTATTAAATTTTATGCATAGTTGTTATTTATTTTATCGTTTTTCAAAATTAAATGAATATTTTTATCAAAACTAATCCAATCATTTTTTTCCATAATTGAATCTTTTTTAATTTTTCTACACAATTTTCTCTGGATAGTTTTAAAAGTGTATTTTTCAAATTTTCAAATATATTATTTTTATATAGGATTTGAATGTTTATTCAAAAAAATTGTGAAAAATAGATTTAACTTTTATCAAATAAATAAAAATGGATCAATTTTTTTCGTTAAATTTTTAATAAATCAAAAATAGTTTGGTGAATTTTTTATTTGACATATTATAATTCATTTAAATTGATTCGGTTTATCTGATTTTTGCACGGTTAATCATTAGGGATGACAACGGGTTGGGTACGAATATTGTCTACCAACAACCCGACTTGTAAAAAAAAATTTTTGACCATTTACCTGTCGGGTACCATTTAAAAAATATCAATGAGTATTTTAAAATTTGTGGGTATCCGTGGATACCCATGAATATTTAAAAAAGAATATTTTATAATTTTTTAAAGTAAAATGTAAATAAAATTACAAAAAAAATATAAAATTAAATTAATTTTAATTTAATTTAATTTAATCTAATAAAATATAAATTAAAATTTAATTTTAATTAAATTTAACTTAATAAAACATAAATTAAATTTTACTTTTTTGCAGATAACGGGCTTCCATGAATAAAGATAATATAATACCCGCACCCGACCCGTTTATAAATGAGTATTAAAATATTCACTATATGTGGATAACAAATACTTGCATGTATCAACTATCCGTCATGAATTTTATCCGTAAATAACATCGGGACCACGAGTATTTTTGTCGTCCTAGTAATCTTGTATAATTTATTATTTTTAGTTTCTCGGGGTTATTTGTTTATATATGACTATACCATTATTAATTTAGTTTTAAATTGAAGTATCTATTTGTTTGTAATTTGCAGCGGTTCCAGTTGAAGAACGAGACCTTCCATGGGATCTACCAGGACATAATTTTTAAAACAAATTACGTTCATCATGATCAGTGTCTCTCTCATGATAAAAGAAGTGTCAAATAAAAATAGAGAAAGACTCATAGAATATATGACATATTAATGAGTTTTTATCTTTTTTATTGAACACTTTCACTTATGTATTACATCATAATTCACCACTATGTTCAGTCTTTTTAGATGTATTATACTAATCCAACACTTGGTTTTCTTTTCTTGGTTAAGTTTAGTTCTATGTTGAAGAAACTTTTCAGGTCATTGATATTTCAGTGAAGTTGTTGTTGTTGTCTTTTATTTGGTGAAGTTGTAATAATTTCTTTAGTCAGTTAGTATATGAAAGTGTTTTGGTAATTTCTTGAACATATCTTTTATGTATTTATTGTTGTGAAAGTTATTTTTGTAGAGTTCTCCTTCCTAATAATTAGTAGATTTATGTTTGAATCACCAAAGAAAAAATTAATTATACTCTCTACAATACAAGATTCAAATAAAAGGTAATGTTTTTTAAATATAAAACTTAATCATCATGTCTCTTTATTAATATTTTTAGACTAAAATATTCCTAATAAAAATAACGAATTAGTAACGTTGTTCGTTTTCGAAAAGAGTGTGAATTTAAGAGATATTTTTTGAAATCAACTCAATCACTTAATGTTAATGAATTAGGTAGCATAAATAGAAAAGGATTGTTTTACAATTAATTCAAAATAACAAGTCTTTATTTATATAAATATATTTATTTTTCAAAATGTAAAAAATTCTTGATTTGTAAAAGTATAAGATCTATAAAACGTTTCTTAACACATACGATAATGACCAAGATTTTCCAAACAAAAGAAAACATTTGGAAATTCTAATATCTTTCTTCACCCGAATAAAATTAAAATAGATCATAATCATAATCTTACATTTTTCATTTATCTATTTCTTTTCCTCAAAGCTTATAAATATTTTTCCCAAAACTTCTTAATTAAAATTTTATTAAAACTAAATTAAATATTTAACTGTAACAATATAACATTTCTAAGAAATTAAAAAGAATGTTGAAAACTATCACTTTAATCCAAGATAAAAATAAATTATAATATAAATAATAAGAAGAAGAATATTTTTTTTTTGACAAAACTTATGGTTCTATTTCACCCACCATACATAGTAAGTGATAAAGTGACGATTTTGTAAATAGGAAACATTTGTGTCGATTTAAATTTGAAGCAACATAAAATTAGGCCATGAAAGAATGAGTGCTTACAAAGAAGCTTTGTCGGAGTATTCTTTTTTTCTTTGTTGGAAGCTTTGTTTTTTAGTGGACCGAAGAGCAAGAACAAAAAATGGGATGCTTATGTAAGGTTCACTTATATTTTTGCCTTAATGTTTAAGGGTTGCCCCAAATCAGTTGGGCTTAGGGTTGGTCCATGGGGTGTCCAAAGCCCCTAAAGCAATCTAACCTCCCTCATTTATGTCACTTTGTAAAAACAGTACCTTCCTTACTCTCCTTTTCTCTCCTCAAAAGCTCTGCTAGGGTTTGGAGTTCATTCAGATTCAAGTTAGTTCGACCACGTTTCTGCTCACGTAGGTTGTTCGTCAACTCATGCTCTTTCGGTCTAGTTTTCGTGGTCACTGTTAAGGTTTCCGTAGTAACCTTATGTTCCATTTGTAATAGTGTTTCCAGCTCATGAATCCGCTCCGAGAGCTGTCGTACTCCCTTGCTTGGGTGTTGGGGTATTCTGGTAGCATATTTTCAGGTAAGGGAAGTTAGGGTTTCGTGTTTAAATGCATTTTTGCTTGCTTTTCAGCTCTGCCTTGTGTTTTTCATGATTGTATGGCGTTTAAGTTGATATGAACATGCTCTATGCTCTGCTTTGGATAAAAATCTATATTGGTCTGCGTGAACAGTGGCGGAAATCTAATAATCTCGCCTAAGCGAGGGGCTCTCGCCTAAGCGAGAGTATCAGAAACCCCTCCCAGGTGTTGCGCGAGCTGTCGCTCAGGCGACAAGCTCTTGTTTTGAGCGAGAGTCCATCTCGCTCAGGCGAGGAGGTCTCGCCTAAGCGAGAGAACATGACAGCACCACTGTTCCACTTTTCGAGCTCTCGCCTAGGCAAAAGGAGCTCGCCTGAGTGAGAGGACCCTCTCGCCTCAACGAGAACTGGGCGAGAATGTGCCCAGGTTCTATTTTCTTCTCTATCCTTGTATGTTTGCCACATGTTTGGGTGAATTAATATGTTAAAGCGTGAAATGAGTGATGTTGCATGTATTGAATGGCTAATGGGCTAAAATTAATGAGTTTAGCATGATCTTGGCATGTGACATGAAGAGATGAGTGGTTATAAATGTTGACATGGATTTGGTATGGATAATAACTTTATGTTAGTTGGACAAACATGATTTTTGTGTGGTCAGGACGTAATTCCACGATGGTTACGTGGTTGTGCCTCATGGTCAAGACGTAATTCCATGACCCTTGTTAGTGGGAGCTCATGGTGGTGCCTCATACTTAGAACGTAATTTCACAAAGTTCGTGTTGGTGCCTCATTATATAATTTAGTAAGGATTCAAGTAAGGATTGCATCCTGACACTCTAAAGAGTCAGTTAGTCTCACGTATAGCGTACTGACTCAACTGACTCAAGTGGTGAGAGTAACAGGAGGCCTTAGATATTTGAAGGCTAACCTTATGAGTGGTAGGGTGAAACCCATTAGCAATTGGCTCTGCAGAGCAATAGAGGAGAGCAATAGAGGTCACCACAAGTGCAAGTATCTGGTGAATCTGACTAATTATATGTATTTGGATAAGTCGTGTCTTGAGTCTTAGTGTATTGTTTGTGAGTCATCACATGATTGGTTGATGTATGTAACTTTGACTATGAAATTGTATGCAATTGTATGATAAAACATTTTTCTACTATAGCTTACCCTTTTTGCTTATTTGTATGTTTTATGTGTGGTTTTCTCTTCTTGTGATGATCATCAACTTGTTGATGTCAGCAGATGTGAGAACTCCTCGTGGTTGTCAGGGTGATGAAGACTCCGCTCCTTAGCTTTGGGTTGGATTTCGCTATCCAAGTTTCTTTTAAGGTTGTAACCCATGTATTTGTTTGCCTCTTGGACAATTATTTTGGATATTGTCGATCTTTGTACTCTGTTTTGTATTGACATCGTGGTGTGCCTCAGTATTTCATTTTAAGTACCTTGGATATTTGTAAGGAGTGACGTTATACTCCACGACTTTGCTTCTTATATTATTATGTGTGACATTTCATTTAATTAAAGTTATTATTTAAATGGGACATTACAGTTTCCAACTTTATAAGTTTTTATGTTGATTACATAACAATGTAAATAGTAAATAAATCTTTTAGGTTTAAATCTAGTACTCATTTTTGTTCACAAATCTTAATTAAGTCATCAGATTTTATCTGTTTCAAAATGTGATGCAATTTATTCTGTTAGTTCATATGTCACTTGTAAACTCGTAAATTTTTATTTTATTTTTTGAAATAAATTTTTTCGCGGATCAAATGAGGAGTCCTCTCACGTGTGACTGCGATAGTGTGTCGTGGTAATACAATGTCACATGATACTGTTGGAACTAGTGTCATGTGAAAAATCTCATTTTAGTCTATGTTTTTGTTATTTTGTCTTTATTCAGTCTCAATGAATTTTTTAAAGAGAACAATCTCATCATTTCCAAATTGAGACAAAATTTATTTTTTATACAAAAGTTAAAATGATATTTTTATTAAAATTGATATTTTTATTAAATATTTTTAAAAAGTTAAGATTATTTAAATTTATATTTTACATTGAACTTTCTCTAAATTTTGTTTCAAATATTTATATATCAATAATTTCAATACAAATGTTAGATTTGGTTTAAAAATAACAATTTTATAAAATTAGAAGTAAAATTTTAAAATAGTTTCTAACCATTTTAAACAAATACATTTAAAATTTTAAAACACAATTTAAATAAAGATTAATGTAAAATATAAATTAAAATAAATTTAATATTGTTAAAAATATTTAACAAAAATATCAATTTTAATAAAAATATCATTATAACATTCATATAAAACTTAAATTTGGTCTCAATTTGGAGAGGGTTGAAATTGCTCTAGTTGAAAAAAAAAATGAGACTAGATTGGGACAAAATAACGAATACAAGGTCTAAATTTAGATTTTTTACATGACATTTGTCCCAACAATGCCACGTGGTATTGTCACTGCCATATCAGAGTGCCTTTGTCACATAGCAAGACCTTCATTTGACACGTGACAAAATATTTTTTAAAATTAAAAAAATAAATAATAAAAATTGAAAGAAAATACGAACTGATACGTAATACATGAATTAACATCGTTAGTAATGTATGAACATAAATAATCAAATTGCATCACATTTTAAAAAATAGGACCCAATTAAAACTTATCAAAATTTAAAGACTTAATTAAGATTTTTGAAAAAAAAAAACGAGGACTAAAAAGAGAGGTTAATCCTAAATATTACATGTTAGTATTTAACTTTATATTTTACTTGGACACTAGTTTTGGACCGTGCTTATACACGAGTCTTTAATTTATTTTTTTCTTTTTTTATGATAATTAATTTAATAATTAGTATATTGGTATGAATCGTGTGTTTATATACTAATATCTAAATGAAAGAGATTGATAATATCAAAATGAAGTTAAATAATTTATAAATTTGTTTTTTACATGTGTTAAAATGTTGAATTGTGAATATTAAAGAAATATGAAATAAAGGGATAGTTATTATATTCATTTCTTTCAATTGATGTTTTAATGTATAGTAATGGGAAATATTATATTTAGAAATTTAATTTGTATAATAAATTTATATGATAAGAACAGAATAAAATAAATATCATTTGATATATTAATTTAATACAGTAATTATAATGTATTAATTTTTCGGAACATAGTTACGTGAAATCATAACAAGATTTGAACATTATTACATGAAATCATTGGATATATCAAACATTAACATGGTTAAGAATATGAAGTTTAATTTTATATAGTAGGAATGTAAAGAGAATTTAGTAGGATACCCGATTGTGTTTTTTTTGTTTTATATTTTGTAATTTTTAAAACCAATTTTATTGTTATTATATATAAATCAATTATTTGAATGATTATTATTATTATTATTATATTCTGACTCAAGCCAAGCATATTCCAGATCCTATTCAAGTATATTATCAAAATAGTAATAAATCAAATACACACAATTGTCATACATATGACTAAAACTTAAGTCCTCTCACATAATAAAGCACTCTCAACCACATCATACTAATTAACATTTAATGTCATCAAAGTTTCCACCACCCGCATTTATTATTTAATTAATTAATTTTCACAGGTCTTACAACACACATGCAACTTTCATCTAATATTAATGGCAATAAAGCCCATCCCCGATTCTGTATATTACACAACCAACCATTTCTTTTGACATAACAAACCCACATTATAAGAGACAATTCCATAAAAACAATGATAGTTAGAACATGCACATATAGTGCCATGACGAGTTCAAGCTTTAGTGGAAGAGAAGGAAAAGAGAGAAAAAAACAATCAATATGTTTGGTGTTATGATCTCATAATAAATATCACAAGTAAATATAAAATGAGAAAGAAAAACCTAGATTTTTTCACACCTATTTGATGATTTTTGCTTTTCAAAATCAAAACAATGTTTGCAAGTGTATCTCTCTTATCTTCTCAAAGCTCTATGTTTTGATGGCTTTGCCTCTCCAAGAAGTATTTTTCAGGTGCTTTTTCTTTGTGTTTGGTATCGTGGTGTGTGATCCCTTAGTGTGAGTTGTTTTAAAATGATCGTTAATGAAGGGTGATTAGAGTGAGTTCCAAAAAGGATCTTTTTGACCTTGGGAAGAAGATGACAGTGGATAAAGGAGAAATGTATCATTATTTGTTGTGTGAAAAAACCTTCTTTAATGAAGCAGAGAAATAAAAAAAAAAAGAACTCGAGGAACGAGCATAAGAGACTATGGCAAAAAAGGAGAAGCTTCAAGAGACGTTAGATGAAGCTAAAAGTGAAAAGAGAAAACTTCAAGAAATGTTGGAAGACACTAAAGAAGAAAATGAGAGACTACGAGATGAGAGCTTTGCTAAGGAACGATCCCTAAAGAAGGCCTTGAAGAAAGCTCAGATTGAAGAACGATGCAAGGAAATGATCAGAGGCAGCTTAGAGGAGAACAAGAAGGAATTAAAGCTAAAGGAAAAAGAACAAAGTCAAACTTTAGAAGAAAATAGACAACTGAAAGAATCAGTGAAGAATGTTAGGCTAGCACGCCAAAATATGCAAGCTTAGTTAGAAAGCATGAAATAGAACATGAAGAAATTAATTCACGAGTATGAGGAGAAGATTATAAAAGCAAAGTAGGACTTAACCATCATATATCAGGAAACTTTGAAGCAAGAACAAACCAAGCTGCAAGAGAAAGAACATATCATAAGATCCTTATTCGAGGAAGGTAAAGTTTGGATGAAACGCTTTTCCATGATACTTAGAGGAGGACAACATCTCCCATGACTCTTAGCTCGAGTTGAAGCAATGGCAGATGTATTTTCCATCCCTATGGAGATATATCAACTTTTTGAATATTGTGAAGATATGATAGAGTTGATGAAAGAAATAAACTTCAAACACATCAATAACATTCTTTAGTGATTCTTTCAGTTGTCTATTTTCTTCCAAAGTTTGACTTTGTTCTTTTTCCTTTAGCTTTAATTCCTTCTTGTTCTCCTTTAAGTTGCCTCTGACCATTTCCTTGCAATGTTCTTCAATTTGATCTTTCTTCAAGGCCTTCTCTAAGGATCATTCCTTAGCAAAACTCTTATCTCGTAGTCTCTCATTTTCTTCTTTAGTGTCTTCCAACATTTCTTGAAGTTTCCTCTTTTCTCTTTTAGCTTCATTTAACGTCTCTTGAAGCTTCTCCTTTTCTGCTTTAGTTTCTTCTAATGTTTCTCAAAGCTCCTCCTTTTCTTCTTCCATCTTTTCTAAGGTGACTTCTAACTTCAGAACTTCTTCATGGTTTTGGGGAAGCCCACCATCCTCGTCAATATTCATGCCCCACTCTAGAAATGGCAGTCCAATAGTGTGAACTCTTCTCTATAACCACTACCTGTAATTGCCTTCAACACCCTATTTTCTTTTAATGGTCATGTCCTTTTTTATTATCTTGTCCCAAGCCCGTCGAACCTTCTTCAGCATTTCTCCATTTTCCAAACTCAAGTTTGGTGTTAGAAAAGGAGTGATAGCATTTTTTGATGGCGCTCCCCGAATAGGACATCCATGTTGCCTCATTCCCAATATAGGATTATAATTTATGCACGCCCTTGTTCCCATAAGAGGAACAATGGGAAAATTTCCACATTGCCATATCATTTTAGAGATGTTCTTCCATTTTGAGCACCATCTAATCTTTGATTCCTCTAAGCACGCCAAATATGATTGCCAATTTATGTCATTCATGGTGAAACAATTTCTAAAATTTTCAAAAGGACAAAATGACCTGTCACCTTGCTTGAAGGTAGTGGTGACTAACCAAACGTAGAGAACTTGTACGCAAGACAATACCTTCTCGTCCTTTTTTGCATGGCACACATTCAATGTATGAAGTACATCTTCTAAGATAGAAATCACGAGAATTTCTCCTCTATGTTTGAAGGCTAAGCATGCATCAATTGCTGCAAACTCTATGAACTCCTTGCATCTCAGAAATAAGACAGTCCCATACAACATGATGGCGAGTGCATCCATAAAAGCCTCCCAATTTCCTCTAGCCACCAACAATCGAGCTATACTTCAAAATAGGATAGTGGAAATCCTTCCACACCATTTCTATTTTGCTTTTTCTTTATTAATTCATGCTCTTCTACTATTAGCATCGAGGCCACCTTTGATACAGTTGGATGATGCCCTAAGAATATATATGGTTTTTTATCACCCAAAGGGCACCTCACGATCTTTTCGAACTCTTTTATAGTAGGAGCAAGTTGAAAGTTTCGAAAAGTGAAACACCTTAGAGGTGGATCATAATATTGGATAAAGGCCATAATAGCGTCAACAGGTACCTCTACCATTGCCAAATCCAAAATATCACCATACTTGTTAGCGAAAGTCTTGCGTTGTGATTTCTTCATTAATTGAATTGTGACTTTCAATCTTTGCATTTCTGATTTTTTTTTTTATTTTAGCAAAGATATGCTTTCTTTGAAACATAGTGACTTGATTTGATCCCATATTTGCATGCACAACTCACAAGATTCCAATGCCCTACTACAATTAAAAATATATACATGAATGAGGTAAAAAAAAGTAAAAAAAAAATTGAGACGAGAAATCTTGAAACAAGAAGTATGAACATGTATGAATATGCATGCAATGATGTCATGAAAGAGAAAAATAAAGATAAATGCACATTATTTTTTAAAAAGAAAACAAAAACTGCATGATGACATGACCATGAAAGAGAAAGGTAAAGTAAGAAAATCCTTTTATTTAAAAAAATTATATGATGACATGGATGAGAAAGATAAAGTAAGAAAATGCATGCTCCCTCCTTGTGTCATAGAAGGTGTAGACAATCTACTTTGTTGTATGGATCTTTATATGATAATCACATGGGTGTCTCTAAATAATCTCACAAGTCTCTAAAGCTGAAGTCTACCTCGTAACAAAATCCACAACAATGGGCGACCCAACAGATGTGGCATGTTCCAAGGAAGCAAACTCTAGATGAAATCTTAACAATAGCCAAGCATATCTGAGATCTAACATGACAATTGTTGAACCTCCACTCCTTAGGCTCACACAAGTTCGGGTATAAGACCCAAAAAATAAAAATGAATGCAATATCATAGCATGTGTTGTGTGTGAAGGAAGCATAACCTAAAACTACCCAATCCCCCATCTACAAAACAACCAGAAAACTTCTTAGGCAAATATAGATAGATATAGCAATTTTTTTCTACCTTAGGATTCAATAATTTCACAATATAATAAAAATAAAATAATTGTAGATAAAGGAGAATAAAATAAAATAAAAAGGGAAAACAAATATGTATAGACATATATTTTTCACACTTAATTAATTAGGACTGACTCTCTAGAAAAAAAACTCCCCAGTGGAATAGTGGAATCGTCATCTGTCGCAACCGGGGTCACGATGGGACGACAAAAAAATTATTATTATTATTTTAAAATAACAAAGGAGTCGCCACCATAGTTTATTAAGGAAAACTATAGAAAAACCTTAAAGATTTTAGTTTATTAACACTCCACAACGTCAAAGACGGTTCTTTTTAATTAAGTGTGCAAGATTAATGCAATTTGTAAAATATTTGGTTTCCCACAAAAATCAAACATGCAAACAATACCAAATATTAAAGAAAATATTATTGAAATTTTTATTTGGGCCCGACAAGAATTTACCTTACTCCTATGTATCTCCATTTGCAATGGAGAATCAAGGATCACATTGTTCTAAATAAAAGACTACGGAAAATGATTTTGAAAATATTTTAATTTTTTTAACGTGAACTCGACAAAGACTTGGTCTTGCTCCTACATATTTCCATTTAGAATGAAAAATCAGGGATTACATAGTTCTAAATAATAGACTATTTAGAAAAGATGGAAGAGTTTGTAAACTTGAATTGCTTTTAGAGAGATTTTATATGTTGTAAAAAATAATTATCAAAAGTCTGAGACTCAACATGATAACTAATGTTAGGAAAATCTGATTATCAAACAAATCCAAGATTAGACATGATAATTAATAAAAAAAGGATGATTATCAAACAAATCCAAGACTTGACATGATAATTAAAGTTATAAAAAAAAGAATTATTATCAAAGTCCGGTACTCGACATGATAATTAATAAAAAAATAATTATTATCAATGGGACTCGACATGATAATTAGAGTTATATAAAAAAATTATTATCAGGCGAGTCCGAGACTTGACATGATAATTAATAAAAATATTTTGAAAGATCTTAAACATAAAACAAGTATGAGACGCATAATAAAATAAAATAAAAAAAAACTAAAATTATTTTGAGAAATGATAATTAATTTATATAAAAAAAATGATTATCAAACGAGTCTGAGACCTAATAATTAAAGTTATGAAAAAAGAATTATTATCAAACGAATCGGGAATTCCACAATAATTATTAAAAATATTTAGAATGATTTTAAACATCAAACAAATATAAAACTCGTGATAAAAAAACCAACATTATTCTGAGAGATTCACCTTTTTTTAAATAAATATGATACTATGATAAAATCTAATTAAATGCTTTCACGAGAATGGTTTTTATGAACATGGTGCGCCAATCACAATAGCATAATATTGTACTATGAATTCAAGTGCACACTCACCAATGGCCATAGTAATGCAGTGAACATCACACAATGATGGAGCAATCAAAACATGAAACAGTAAAACTATAAGTGTTCAGTTGATGCTCATTAAATGAAAGAAATCAAACCTTTCAGCGTGGTATTCATCAGATCAAAGAAAAGAAAAAAACTCTTATGCTGTCTTTACATGGGAGAGAGTAATTGAGAGAGCACAGGTGAATCAGTTTGAGTTGATTTAAGAGTTAATTTTGTGTTGTTTTTTTTAAGGGATTTAGAAGTGATGGTGAGTAAATTTAGAATAATTTTTGTAAAAGTTTGGAAAAATTTGATTGATGTGATAGATTAAAAAATATATTTTAATAAAAGTAATAATGAGATTACCATTTTGCCCTTTGTTTAATAAGTATTATTAATTGATCTTTGTGTGAGTAAATATATTTTAATAAATTTTTTTAAACACTACAATGAAAATAAATAAATAAAATTTATGCGCAAAAGAAAATAAAAAACTGTTAGAAACCAAGTAGCCACGGAAAGTAAGATCGGATTTGCTTTATGTGGATCCAATCCTCAAAATCACGTATCCGATCCATGCTAACGAGATTGAATCTCAACATCTCATATTCAATCCATGCACATGAAAGAGGAAAAGATAAATTTGTAATAGCGCAATTTAATACTAACAATCACCTCATAATGGGAGAGATTAGTAATGCTTTGAATTTTTGTAATCATCGCTGTGTCATCCGCACAAAATCTCATTAACAAATATCGTATTAACTTTAAATTTCATCTTCACAAATAGACTCTCCTCGAAGCGAAGAGAGCATTAGCCTCTTGCTTGGTTCACTAACTCTTCGTTCAATACCTTTCCAGAAAAAAAAAAGAGTAAAAAGCCACCCCTCTTTTTGACTCACCACTCCCTTTATATAGTGGGTGGAACGGTGTACTAGGATTTAGAAGTTAATAGACTATCAAAGGAGAGAGAAGAAAAGAGAGAGAAAAAAAAACCAAAATCTGGAAGAGAAACCATATTTTTAGGAGAGTGAGTACTGGAGGAGAAAACAATTATTATTTTGTTAACCAAACACAATTTTCAGATGAGCGTAGACTCATTTTCACAAAACTTAAAACATTCTTTTAATCTTGTTTTGGTGATATTTTTTTTGAATTAAAAACAGTAAATAAAAAAAATCATATTTTATCATTTCAACTATTTGATTAAAATATATATTATTTTATAGTTTTTATTATCGTTAAGTTTGGTTATCTTTTGGTCATTCTTGTTACAAATTTAAATTTATTTTATTAAACTGTTTTGATTATTTAAAATCGAATTTTTTATTTTCAATTTATTATTATTATTTTTTATTATAAAACTCTTTATTTTTATTTTTATTCTTAATCTTAAAAATTATTTTTATATTTTTGATCTTTATCTTTTCAAAACTTATTTTCATTATAAAAGTACTTTTTTATCTTTTCTATTTGTTTACTTTTTGTTTTATTTTTTAAAAACTTTTAGTTAGTTTATTATATATTTAAATTAGTTTTCTAGAAAATAAGAAAATTATAATTATGATTATTAAAAGATCATTTTATTTACAATTTATTCTATTCATCTTATCCGAATGAAATTGAGTGTTAACATCTATCGATCTATCTTGATCTATCTTATTTGATATAGCTCTTATTTAACGATCTCTTATAACAAAATAATTTCTTACATGTCTCGTTCAATTATGACTTTTCACCTTTAACTTAATATAAAAAATCTTTACACTCACACGATACATTAACAACTCAATAGTTACATGGAGTGTGTTGAACCTTTGCAGTAAATGGGTAGGTCAGACAACAATGATTCACAATGAAACATAACCAAACTTCTTTTAGTTTTACCATTTGGAATTAAACAAATAACAAAAAATAATTTGAAGAAGTTTGTGGGTGACAATTTTGTGGGGTATTTGAAACCAAAGAAATAGATTATCTTTGGGAATGAAAGGGTAAACACTATAGAGATATTGACTTAGCTTAGTTGAAAACTTAGGTATTATCAATAAATATATTCATTAATTATATGCAAAGTTGTATTCAAGAGTTAACCCACCTAACTTATGCGAGAGAATAAATTCCAATTTTATAACTTGTAATCATTCTAAGAAGTATTAAACATTGAATTATACTAGTTGTTATGATTAAGATCCCAAATTTATCCCTAAATCAAAATATGGTCTATGATACAAAAAAAAAAAAGTCTCATATATAGGTAGACATTTTTTAAAATTTCAAATGTATCATTCAGTTGTTGATATTAGCCTAGAATCACAATTATTCATATAAGATGGCCAAAGAAACAAAAGTTAGCTCTATTTACGTAATAGTTGCTTGCTTCACAAACAATAATAACAACAACAATTGAGGCTAGGGATGACAACGGAGCGGGACGAGGATGAATTTCGCTATCTCATACGCATCCCCAAAGAAAAAAATTCATCTTCATCCTTATTCTCAAATCCAACGGGTATCAAATTTTTATGTCATCCTCATTAGGTAACGAGTATATACGCGTAATCGTACCTACTTTCTTACTATTTCAATATAAATTAGTTATTTTTTATAAAATAAAAAAATTACGGCAAAGAAAATATAATGTTACCAAATATTTAATATCAAAAGAAAGGTATTATCATTTCTTCAATATCAAATATTTAGAAAAAAATTATAATTGTATATGTTTCAAATTAGAGTACGAGATGAAATTTCATGAGAACTAAAATATTTATGAAATTTACATATGTTAATGAAATTTAGTTGATAAAAATTAAAAATGTATTTAAAAAATATAAAAGGAAAAACTTATTCAAATTAAAAAATATTTTAAGTGTCTCTCTACTTTAATTTTTTAAATTCTAATAAAATCTATTGTTGTATACAATAATAAAAATTATAATACACCACTTGATCAAAATCACCAAAATAAATAAGATTAAACTAATAATAATTGAAAATTAACATAGATCTCTCATCTTTTGAACATAGTAACAAAAAATATTCACGATAATTACATTAAATTATTATCACTACAAGAAAATTTATTTTTATCAAGGGATTTTTTTAGCATTTTTGGGGTTTTCAACCCCTGCTAAAGGAGTTACCCGTGGTTTGTTTTTCTCCTAGAAAAATCAACTTCGTTAACAGATTATCGACGATTTTGACTAATCCCTAGTAAGGCAATACTTACCGACGATTTTGAAACTCCTGGTATTTACTAGAGATATAGAACCCCTGGTATTTAATGGTGGTTTGGAACCCCTAATATTTACCGGCAGTTTGAAACCTCTGGTATTTACCGATGGTTTTGGAACTCCTGGTATTTACCAGCAGTTTTGGAACCCTTGGTATTTACCGAGAGTTTTGGAACCACTATTATTTACCTACAGTTCTGGAACCCTTAGTACTTTGCGGGGGGTTTTGCAAACCTCTTCTAGTGTCAACAATTTTAAATTCTTTATACTGAATGACAATACAAAATGTCCTTTTTGAATGTTTTTCATCCTATTACAAGAAAAATACTTGTTATCTACGAAAATTTATCTATCAAAATATGGTTCGTAGATAATTTTATTTTATCTATGAAAATAGAATACATTATCTACGAAAGTTTCCTAGGTAATGATAAAATACATTATCTACGACGTTTTCATAGGTAACCATGACAAACTTTTCATACGAAGTATTACTTACGACATTCAGCGTAGAAAATAAATATCATTTAGAAATATAAAATTATTAAAGAAAATGTTACCTATGAGATAGTTTCGTATGTAATCTTATATAATTTATTTATTTTTATTCAAAAATATGTTTTTAGAATATAATTCATTCTAAAACAACTCAAGTTCACTCGTTCATCCCCTTACTAATTCTCACCTTATTCATGTTCTTCATCCCTCTCATTGCTCGTTTTCAAGTTCATACCTTACTGATGGTTGTTCTCATTAATCCAGCTCACCCAATGTCTCACTAAAAGTTGTTCATCAGACACTCAGTGTGAGGTTCATCCCAAGTTGACGCTCACGCTCACACAACGTTGATTGCGGTTTGTCCCTGATGCTCTCTATCTCGACCCATCTTGCGAGTGTTTGAACGCCATATGTGTTGAGGAAAGCAGAGACCGAACCCAACTCGCGATTGTGCAAACGCGATTTTTCGAATTGAGTTTTTTTATTCAAAAAGAAGAAATTGAGGTTTTTCCCAAGTAAGTGATTGGTTTAGGGTTTTATATTTTACATTTTTTTGGAAAATTTTATTCAATCCTCCACTTTTCCAATCTTAATCTTAGTACCAATGTAATTTTAATACAAGGTTTAGGCCCCAAATTAATTGTCTTGAAATATAAAAGGAACAAGCACTATCGTAGAAACATTGGACACAAACATGTATAACAATTATGTATTTCATTTTATATTTTATGTTATCTACTTTATTTTATATTTTTAGTTTTAATGTTCATTTGATGTGATGATATATATGAATGTTCTTAGAACCTTTATAAAAATGTGCTATTATTTTTGAAGATGTTACTTGACTGCTAGGATGTTTGTAGGATCTACAAGTGAAGGTCAACTTTTATGTCTAGACATCATTTCTCTTGTGTATCATTTAAAATTACTATATTTTTTTATTCTAAAATCTTTTATGAGCTATAATTGAGTAGACAAATTGCCTATCTACAATTAGAGTTTAGAAGTAAGTCCAGACATCAATTAATATTTGTAAAGATATTTAATGATAATTTTGACAAATTAAAATTATTTTAAATTTTTTATAATTTTTTTATTATAATGTTACCTATGAAAAAATTCGTATGTTAAATACCTACGAAGATTGTCGTACATAATTACCTACAAAGATTTTTGTAGGTAATTTACATACCCAAAATGTTGGAGATAAATTATCTACGACATTTTTCGTAGATAATTTACCTATGAAGATTTTCGTAGATAATTTACATACGCAAAATGTTGCAGATAAATTACCTATGATAATTTTCGTATATAAGTTACTTACGAAATATTTCATAGATAACTCCAGTTGTAAATTATCCACGACTATTTTCGTAGATAATCATATTCGTAGGTTATTCGTAAATAATTATCTACGTCTTTTTTTCGTAGACAATATTCGTACATTATCTACGAAGCATATTTTCATACAAAGTTACCTACCAGCTCAATACCTACAAAATTTGCTTCTTAGGTAATTTGTAGATAGCAACACATTACCTACAAAAATAACACATTACCTACGAAAAATTGGTGTAGATAATAAGCTAATTTCTTGTAATGTCCCCGCAATGCAATTCATTATTTATTGATGTTTTTACTTATTTTTCAAATTCGCTTAATTTTATTTGTTACACTTTTTGAATGCATATAATTCCTAAAACATGTGATATAAAAAGCAACAATTCTAACATTTGGACATATGTTTATAACTACAAATAACATTCATAAAAACAAGGAACATTGTCTATAAGTTCAAGGTAGATAATAAAGTTTAAATGTTCAATTACGATATCTTTGTTCTTATAGTTATAAAGTCTAACATAATGAAAGTCTAATAAGATTCTTCAATTGTCAATCTTGATTTGAATCATTTGTTTCTTCATTAAGAACACTCCCTTCATCATATACCTAACATAAAAAATAATCATAATTAGTAACATTTTTTATCGTATAAAATATTTATTTAATGCTTTTGATTAGAGATTACAAATTATCGTATAATATATATATATATATATATATATATATATATATATATATATATGTGTGTGTGTGTGTGTGTGTGTGTGTGTGTGTGTGTTAT
>Ga0099822_1003449_pt1 | contig 20252 bp, 10 predicted proteins | sample CowpeawhiteBW_FD_76839 | JGI IMG/M metagenome (GOLD analysis project Ga0099822, IMG submission 76839) | Root nodule microbial communities of legume samples collected from California USA - Cow pea white BW | ecosystem: Host-associated > Plants > Roots > Nodule | place: USA: California | collected...
AGAAAAGGAAAAATGGATGGCATACATTCGTACTAGGATAAGATGTTTATCAAAGAAGAAAATCATATAAAAGAAATGAAATAGAAGTAAAATATTGTAAAGTGGAAATCAAGTTTTTTACTCTTAAGATAATAAGAACTACTTTATCCAAACACTTGGTGGTATGAGAGTTGAATGAAGATATGAATTATGTATTCGAGAATTTATATTTTGAATTGCAATATTTTTAAACATCAATATTTTTTTCAGCAAAAAAAATATATATTAAAAGGAGCAATAGGGTTTTTCCAACCCATATACAAAAAAAGAAATACAAGGAAGGAAGTAAAAAGAAAAAATCTATCTCTAAGAGCAATGTCTTCCCATATTGGTTGCTCACAAAATTACATTAATATAACAAAAGAAAGAAAAAATAGGAGAGATCAGATAGAAACCTCATATACCAATTTTATTGCCATTTTGGTTCCTATAGAAATCATCAGCAAAAAGACTTCGCAACAATATTTAAAACCAAAAAAAGCCAAAACAACCCATCTCTACAAAAAATTTCCTACTACCTTGGTAGGTTCCTACCATACTAATTCCAAAATGATCTTCAGAAACACAAGCACAATATATAGGTAGTATTTCACTCTAAATCCATTGTAACAAAGAACAATGTAGTCCTGTCCCCACCCCATCAGTTAATATATTAGTCTACTAATATAGGGATGAGAAAAGAGCCTTCTAACAACCTAACCAAAAAAAATAATTTACCAAACAGACATAAGTTGTAGACACATGGTTGGACACAAACACCAATAAAAGTATGAAACATTTGTAATAGGATTTTTATACACTATTGACGACCATGTTTTGAGTTAGATTCAAGTGAACACTTCGTCACCATCAATTATTGCATTCTTGAAAATGAAATTGTTTCTTTGATTCCAAATACATTCCAAATACTTTTGTAAACATGAAGATTGGCTTAATAAAAATATTGTTAAGGTTCTTAAACTGTATGATATTTCAAAATCTTTTTTCTTGATCAGTTTGTAAGTCTTCAATGTGTCTATCTTTAAAGCATTTGGTGGTTTAGACTATTTATTCTACATCTAATGATAACTTCTTTCATTTTTCATATGAGAGTTCACCTACTTGACACTTTGAGCTTAGTTGTGAAGTAGTATTATCATGACTTCCCTATTAGTTGTAATAGTTGTAATGATAGAAAAAAAATGTTAGTTAAGTAAGAGGGAAGCTTTGAGTTGTAATATTTGTTTCATGGTGAATTGTTTTTGTGGATGTAGATTAAAGTGTGTTAATACTTTAATTGAACCATATTAATCTTTTATGTATATCTTTCATTATTATCCATTGTTAACTAAGAACATAGGAATCAACTATCTCACCTAAACACTTTGTGGCATGGTAATTGAATTTAGATACAATTTATGTATAAAAAGGTTATGTTTTGAATTGTGTGATTTGTAAACACTAAAAATTGTAATTTGAAATCCAATACCTAAAAATATATAATCCATAACAACTACATAATAAAAAAAAGTCGTTATATTTATGTATATTTAGTGCACAACTTTAGCAACACAACCTTAAAAGAAATATTATAAGGAAATCTTGATAGGTGTAACTTTCATGACAACAAAAATAAGAATTATCTTATAATATACAAGGTCTTTGAACTACTGCGAGCTTCGATTTGTTCTTTGTTTTCATGTAAATATTCTTCATTATTAAAAAATATGGTTTTTAGGTCGGTTAAATTGTCAATGTAGATAAAGTCAACTTAAGTCAATTCATTCATGACAATTCATCTAGTATGGAATGAATGATTTATAGCCTTTCTTAGTTTTCTCTCGAGGAGAGGGTATCAAATGCACATTGGGCATGAATTGAAGGGAAAAATGATAAGTGTTCGATATGAGATAATTTTCAAATGAATTTGACACTTATCTTGTTTTGATTTTATTGAATTTTTGTAAATGACCCTAGTTTAACTTGTTTTGTAACTTTTGATACCAAGAAAGAGTCAAAGTGGAAAAGTGAAGAAATTAGATGAATTTGAAGCAATTATGTGAAAAACTAACATTGATGCAACTAAGCGACAAAGTTGAAGCTTGAGCCAAAAAAGCAAAACCATTGCAAAGGGAAACCTCAAACACTGAACCTAAGTCTAAGCCATGAAGACTCCTTCTTTAGGAAGTTATTTCATGAGTTGTAGCACCAGAGCATGAGGCTTGAGCCACTAAGGAAACCAAACTAAGAAGGAAACCTCTGCATCTAAAGGCACAAGTGTACTATTGAGCACTACCCTAGACAATTTATAAAAATAGATTGGCACCCCTATTTAGACAAACTTTTTTAGGGGTTCTTTTGAGAGATATTTATAGAGATTTTGTAGACACTTACCTATGTACTTGGTGAACATTATTAGAGGGCATAAAAGAGGATGATTCTTCAATATCTTGTATTCTCTTCATCTATTATGAGGAGTTAAACCTCTCTAAGTGTTGAAGCAAAGATTTAACCTTTGGAACTCTCTTGTATTGGTACTGTTGCATTTATCAAAATATGCTTTTATTACATGTTTGTGAATTAGTTAATGCTTATTGTTGGATGAACTGATATCTCATCTTATTTCACTTGCTTGGGATTGAGTGGGAACTAGTTCCAAGTTATGGTCCAACTAATTCTCCTCTTACTTTTAAATTCTAAGAATAGATCTAAGACTCTAGCTGGTTATAAAGTCTTAATCTTAATGCAGATGATTCATTCAAGCAGTCATTAAGGAATCATACTGAAGTTTGATGATTCTAGGCTCTAAGTGTCAAGGATAGACCTAGAGTTACATTCAAAGAGAACTCCTAAGACATGAATGTTTGCATCTTTGTAAATAATGATTGCATCAGTACAAGAGAGGAACAAAGTAGCAAAATCAAGCTTTAACACGTCTTCATTATCCTGAGGTTAACCTTTAACTCAAAATTGTTTCAACATATGTTTATTTCTCTACTTCCATAATAATTTTACATCAAACATATTTTCACTTTTTTTGTACAATTCAATTACTGTTTTATTCAAATCAAACTAGTTTGAACTCTGTGTATTCTACCAAATCCCTATGGATTGTTGTACTACAAACTACCTAGTATATTTGCTGGAAAATATTAATTGCATTGGAGTATCAACAAAACACTAACCATTTTGTATCTCTTCCCACTATGTTGATAAAAAAAATGTTCCAACTATTCTTATCATAGAGGGTAGAGAATCACATCACATCTATTCTCAAGGTATTAAACACAAATATTATTACTTATTTATAACTATAATAATAATTATTCATCAATACCAAGTTGATCTTTAAAATATCTTTATAGATATGCAAACTAAATATTTTCAAATATAAAAATTAACCAACAAAAAATACTAAGTCTTATAAATGCCATCTCAACCTTATAAAAATATTTATAATTTAATAAAATGTAATATAAGTATAACTTAGTACTATTTATTACCCCACAAGAAAATAATGTATTGCAACAAAATAATCTAAGTTAACCCTTCGCTACTCCTTCCCAAAATCATTTTGTGAGGGATTAACTAGGGATTATTTCGTAGCTAAAATATAAGTAGCTAAATAGCAAGGAAGTTATTCCCTTATATTGTCTCAAGAATTTGTAGTGAATCTTACTTTAAAGATCCGTATCCATAGAGATTTGGAAGAAGACACAATGTTTAAACTAGTTTGATTTGAGAAAAATAGTGTTTGGGTTGTGTGAAAAGTGAGTCAAAACATATTTCAATAAAAGAGTGATTTCAATATATAATAAAAACGTGTTGAGGTCAGATTTCACCACTTTTCCCCCCTCTTGTATAATTCAATTATTATTCACAAAGACGTAATTATTCATGTCTTGGGAGTGCTCTTAAATGTAACTTTAGGTCCATTCTTGGCACCTAGAGCCTAAGATCATCAAGCTTCAGTATGATTCCTCAATGACTACTTGAGTGAATTACTTGTATTAAGATCATGACTCTATAACAAGCTAGATCCTTAGATCTATTTCTAGCACCTAACAATAGGAAGATAGTTAATTAGACCATAACTTGGAACCAGTTCTCACTCAATCCCAAGCTAGTGAAATAAGATGGGTGATAAGTTCATCCTAAGCACAAACTAGTTCACAAACATGTAAATAAAACATACTTTGATAAATAAAGCAGTACTAGTATAAGAGAGTTCCAAAGGGTTACATCATGACCTCAACATAAGAGAGGTTTAGCTCCTTATGATAGATGAAAGAATTACAATGTTTTGAGTAGCCATCCCCTCTTATGCTTTCTGAAAATATTGAAGAAGTATAGAGAAAGTGTTCCTAAAGAGCTTTCTAAAAGAGACTAAAATTAATCTCTCCAAAAAGTCTCCCAAAATAGGGGTACAACTATATTTTTATAAATTGTTTAGAGCAGTGTTCAACAGTGCACTTGTGGCTCATCAGTAGAGGTTTCCTTTCTATGTGGGTTTGGTTCTATGGCTCAACCTCATGCTATGATGTTGAGCTCCTGAGATAAATTCTTCGAGAATGAGTCTTCATGGTTCAACTGCATGTTTAGTGATTAAGGTTTTCTCTTCCAAGGGGTTTGGTCTTTGTGGCTCAACCTCAATTCTACTGCTTAACCGCATCAGTCACAGTTTACCCAGATTTCCATGTCTCCATTTTTCCACTTGGACTCTCTTATGATATTTAAAACTATAAAACAAGTTAAACTGAGGTGAGTTTAATAAAAACTTACCAAAATTAAAACAAAATAAGTGTCAAAATTATCTTAAAATTCATTCAAACTTGACCTTTATAAACACGCCCAACTTTAGACTTTATTTGTTCTCAAACAAGGTAAAATTTAAAAGACACAAAACATATTTCCATAAAAAAGGTTACCCAAAGGACTAAATACAATTGTTCTCTTAAATCATAAACAATGCTAATTAATCATGAATTCATTCAATTCTTTCAGAGAACACATGCAAAATTTTCACAAATTTAGAATATGTAGAATCACTCACATTTTTCTATGTTTGAACATCTATAAACCTTCCAACACAATGTTTACCCCATTATGGTCTTTGGAAGTTCTTTATGAATTTTGTACCTTATTTCTAATTACCACTTATACATAATTGGCATTGACACAGGTTTTTATAGGTTTATAATGTGGTTGGCCTATAAAGGAATATGGTTTTTCTAGAAAAGCAAAACTAATTGATAAAAAGTGATTAAAACAACATGCATACATCTTGCGAGTCTTTTCATCTCCTTTCTAAGCCTTTTCTTGGCTTGTTTTTTCATTCTTTTTTCAGCTTAAGTCTTTTCTTTCACTTTTGCACATTTTCTTTTTCTTGATACAATTTTATTTCACGAGGTGCATTCAGATTCATTTTCTTGGGTCTTTATGTTTTGTCAATGTTCTTGAGACCTCTTGTCCATTTGTTTGCTCATTTATGCTCAACCTTTTTTCCTTTACCTTCAATCACACATATTGGTTTTCTTCCCTTTGATAAGTGCAAAATGGTGGTCTTGAAAATCTTTTAGGCTTATGGTGTGTGTGTGTTTTAAGGCCAGGCAGCAAAGAATGATATATCAATAATTTTTTAGGTTGTATATTTGGCTTTGGTTTACAATTTTTCATTAAAAACACGCCTACTATGGATTATCTATATTATATTGTATTAGAAAAATTAAACTATTTCTAGTAAAAAGCTGAATTGTACCATTTTAAAGTTCAGTTAAGAAAAACTAAACCTTTAGTATTTGCAATTCAACTGCTTGAACCTCTTATACTATATTAAATTCAAGTATGGGGTGGTCTCTCTTCTGTGCATACTGTTAAGTGTAAGTTACTGTTAAATGCCAAAAAGTCAAACAACCTTATTCAAAAATCACCAAGTTTTCACAAGAAAATAAAAGAAAAAGTAACCATCAATTTAACGTGATTAAGTCTTTTTTAATTATAAATATTTTGTCATAATTGATTCAATATGACTAAAAAAATTATTTTTTATTAAATATTAGTATAAAATGTTGTATTATACACGCCCCATCAATTACAATGAAAAAGAGTAGGTATAGTAATTCACAATCCAATCTTATACACACTTTTTTCCTATTCTAATTATGAGAAGGTTTTTGTCTTTTAACTCAATATGAAATTGACAACTATTTTTGTTTAATACCTGGGGTATCTTTATTGAGAATTAGAAACTATTTTTATAAAATTTTAAAATCAATTTAAGAGAATAATTTCTTAGTAGATATTTTTCATACATAGAAAGATCAAATACCTATTAAGAAATATAGATATTTACCGGTATTTAATTTTTGTAATATTTATTTATGAGAAAATATGCATAATAACAATATTTTTAGTATAAATATATTTTTAATTTTAAAATATTGAAATTCAATTTTAAAATAATGATAAAGGATAAAGTGGATATAATAAACTTTAAAGAAAATAAAATGCAAAAATAAATAAATAAACATTAATTTAAAATTATTGTACATGACTAAATATTACAAAAAAAAATACTTTAACTTAATTCGTTATTAATATATTTTAAGTTTATTAACAAAAAATTAAAAAAATTGTAGAAAAATTTCAACAATTTAAATTGATGTATAATTTATTAACAATTTAACTGAAGTACATTTTGATCCAAAAATGGTATATTTTGGTTCAAAATTAGTGCAGTTTACATTAAAAATCCTCTTAAGTTTGCATTTTGATCTTGAGCGTTTAATGCAGACTTAATTGAGACGCAGACTTACGAAAATTTAAGAGTCATATTACAATATGGAATATTATAAGTCATATAATTATAGTATAAAATATTATGAGTGTTCAGAATTTGTAGGAATTCTGAAGATATGAGAAATATATGATAGATATAAGAGATATGTTATAAGAGAAACTTTTTATCCTTATTCATATATTCTCTTTCTCTCTCTCTCTCTCTCTCTCTCTATATATATATATATATATATATATATATAACTTTACGTGATTTTTGCTGAAAATAAAGTCACAAAATTATTGATCCAAAAATTTTTCCTTTTCAAATGCGGACTTAGGTGGAATGCGAACTTAAGTAAAGGTTTATTATAGTTCAAAAATAGTTTAAAAATAGTGTAGTTCAGTTCAAAAAGAAATACAATTTAGTTCAAAAATAGTGCAGTTTGTAAAACAGTTCAGTTCATATTATAGTGTAGTACATTTCAGTGCATTTCATTTTAGTTCAGTTAGTTAGGACAAAAATAGTTCACTTCAGTTTGTTAGAACTGTTTTTCAATTCAGTGCAATTCAAGCATTAATGGTCCAATGTAGTTCAGTACGTTTTGTCCAGCCTCGTAGGATACTTACAAGTTATTTTCTCTCCTAACTCACTATTTTTGGTTTCTCTTCTCACCTGGTTGGTTTCACTTATTTTGATACTTCTCTCAGTGTCATCCTAGCAATGTGTATTATCTATTCAATTTCAATTTGAAGAATTCCATGTTGTCTCTATATCTGCACGTATTGCATCTCATCACAATTTGACGAATTTACAATGTCATCAACACCTAATTTTGTTCATATGAATAAAGTTATTTTCAAAAAATAAAAAAATAATAATAAACAAAAATCGATGAAAAGTGATGATAAAAAAAGTTATTTTCGAAAAATTAAAAAAAAATAATAAATAAAAATGGATGAAAAGTGATTGAAAACCTGAATCCATTTTCATTAACCACCATTTTTCTTTTTTTTATTATTCACGGCCTCTATTCTTGTTTTCATACCATTTAGCATCATTGGCCCAGGTTAAATTTTTATGTCCCCACTTCCTTCTGTTTTATTTTTCTTTTTAGACCACCTCAAATACTCTCAACTCCACCGCTGCCACACGTGGCATTCTTTTCTTCCTCTCCCAACTAATTTTCTCTCAACACAAGGGTTGGATCTTCTCCATCATCGCTGGTGTAACAGAATCAGGGGCACCTACTACACACAACAGAAAATATCTCTTTTTCCACTTTTTTCACGCACGAAACACACTACCCAATCACATCTCTTTTCTATTTATTAAAAGAAAATCATCATCAATCATAGACACCACCATCAGCCATTGCCATTGCCATTCCATCCATCATCTTCGTATGGTTCACTCCACTGTTTTTCATCCATCAACACATTATCTTCCCCTAATTTCTCTTCCTCTTTCAATCCCCACTGCACATTATCAACACAGATTCTCCCTTCACCTCACGGCCAGACCACCCATTTTCATCTTCTTCACCAATACACACCGTCACAGCAACACCTACAGAGAATCCTACAACCTTCATCTTTCATAGAAAATAATATCATTGTCCTCGATCCTTTAACCTTTAATCCCACTTCACCCTCACACACGTGTAATCACCTTCACCATCTTCACAGAGGAGGCCCCAACCACCAAATACAACAAACAGAGGGGAAACAACACTTCGTTCATCACTTCCAACACTAAAGTTTCACACACAGCATAGATCAATACATTACGCCCAATCACAAAAAAAAAAACATGGACCCATCTTTCCTCACCATTCTCATCCCAACGGCCACCAATCAGGAAACAAAAATTGGAAAGAAAGAAAGCACATGAGGTGGCGCCAGCGATGATTGCTGCGGCGACAATGTCACCTTCCACCAAGGACATTACAGAACAAACAACGGCAACGCGCAGAGGCTCGTCGGAGTTGCAGAGCTCACCGCGGCGATGTATGGAAGAAGGAGAAACCCTGGTTGCTCGCACAAGAACTGGAGAAGACGGTTGCACTGGTCATGCCAACGACGGCCACGGTTATAGACGCAGGTGCGAAGGTCACCGGAGATGGAGGTGTGGTAGAGATTTGGGAATATCTCGCGCGTTGAAGAAGAACAGGGAAGAAACCCTCGCGTAAGGAAATTTTAAGTGGCACCGCCGGCAACACACTCTGGTCGCGGCGGCAGCGCCGTTGACAGTGGCGGTTACTGGCGCTGCATCGGCGGCGTCTTCAAGAGCAGTGGCTGCCTCCGATTGCGTGAGAAGGGAGAAGTGGAATCGGCATCTGCGATCGCGGTTGCAGCGGCGCCGGAGACGGTGGCTTCAGGAGCCCCGCATTGAAGCTGCTCAAGGTGGTTGCTGCCCCTGGTTCCACGTTTGGCATTTGGTGAAGAGGGGAAGAAGCCCCTACGTCGTGTCTCGAAGAAGAAAGAAGAAGAGCGTCTGAGCTTGGGCTGGACCACTTTCGCTCCTGGTACTCCCCGGTTTCACCTCCACACGCCCTCTTATTTCTTTTGGGTTTGCTTTTATGTTTACTTCGTACACTCCTAATCTGTTAACACTACACCCCTCTGTCTTTTATTATTTTGGGCCTGCTACCCTCATTATTACTGTGCACACATTTCACAAATTGATTCATGCACCACACACACTTACATGATGCACCCGTCTTTTCACTTTACCACTTTTGCCATGTTTTTATTTAAACCCATTTTTTACACATATGTTTTTTTCTAAAATAAAAAAACAACAAAAATATTTAAAAATTATAAAAAATTACAAAAATAAAAAATAATGTTTTGCATTATCTTCTTCTTTTGGATGTATGTAGGACTATTCGTGTGATGTTCTAAAAAATAAAAGTATAATACTTGTGTGATTGTTCGTGTCGTCCTATTATCTAATTTTTTTATAAATAATTAAAATATGTATTTAAAGGTATTAGTAGTCGTGTGATCATCCATGTTGTCCTTTACTTGTTACTTTTTCTTTTCTTAAAAATATCAAAAATGTACAAAATGCTTCAAATTTAAAAATCAAATCAACATTTCTCAAATAGTTAAAAGAAATATACAAGCCTCATACTCCATTGTGAATGGAGATATCTAAGAACGAGGATGAATCCTTGTCGAACTCACAAAACCAAAAAATAATATTGTTGTTTCCTTTCTACATTTTTCTCTCATTATTTTCAAGGAAAATTAAACATTTTGAAAATCACATCAACTTTGCACATTTAATTAAAAGTATCATTCTTGACCATACGCGGTAGGGTGCTAATACCTTCCCTACGCATAACTGACTATCAGATCCAAAATCCTATTTTTGTAGACTTTATTTTTTATTTTATGGTTGTTCATAGTTTTTCCAAAACAAACCATGGTGATGTTTCTTCTGGTTTGTCATTCATTGCTATTTCGGTTGCAACACAATCTAGTTCCTTTTCCAACCAAATTTTCAAAATGATTAGCTAGGCCACTAGAAGTTGCTCAATAATAACTAACTATCAACAAATTAAAACTAAGTGCAAAAAATTTAAAATGCAGAAAAAATAAAGTGTAGAAAATTTAAAAGGAACTCTTTTTAGGGTTAAATTAGTGGGGTTCTCCATCTGAGGAGTTAACATCAAAGAACTCCTCATCCACCCCAACTTTTTCTTTCTCAGTATTCTTCTCAACAATGTAAGCCTCCTCTTCAACTCCCTTTTCAGCCTCTTCTTTTGCTATTTTAGCATCTTCTTGTTCAATCTTTAGCTTAGACTGGTTCATCTATTGCTCAGTGGTAGGCACCTCAACATAGTAGCAGGGATATCAAGAGCAGAAGCAGCAGTTGCATCTTCTTGCATATGTTCAAATCCTCTAGCTTGGTGAGTTGCTCCCTTAGTCCAAGGGAAACATGGACTTTTCCCAAGCCATGCCACAAAATCGTTGAATTATTGAGGAGTGATGCAATAGATGGGTTTATTATGTTGAAATTGAGTTATAAATTCAAATAAAATCTGATAAGGGCATTGTGCCCTGTGGCTTACTGAAAATTGTTGTTGTATAGTGGTAAACTAGAGTGTTGATTGTGGTGTTGTTTGGGGCGTTGATCTATTTAGTGATTGTGTTGTTGGTGCAGGCTTTCTAGCATTATCCAAGGCATTAATGGAATTTTTTTATATAAGCTTAAGTAATTGGGAGCCTTAGCTTCTTTTTGGGTGTGTTGGGATTGGCACACGCTACATCTTGCAAAGCCTAATGATCAAGCTTGGAAAACTGAGGGTTCTTGTTATGCCTCTATGTGTGGTTTGTGACATAGTTATCTTAAAGATATCTTCGGTGATGATGTTTGTTATGTCCATCATATAACTTCTCATGGTGCAATACAACAATTGTGCCTTTTTAAACATGACTCTAAAGACATGCGAATTTGGGATAATATTACACACAAAAATGTGACCCAAATTTGTGTGAAGGTCTTCATGTTACCCTTATTCAACATCTGGGGTTGACCATTTTTCCCTAGCTTAAGTGTATGACAAGTCACATAGAATAGATAAGTCACTTGCTCCAAGTTAAAGTCTTTCATCATATTATAAAATTCATTTCTCTTATTATTAGATGTAATTCTAGGTGTCTCCAGGTGCTTCCTTACCGTATCAATGAGTCGAAAGCTTGGGCTCGAGCGAACCCTGTAATGTATTTTTGTATTGGGAAAGATTAATTGAGAAATTTCAGTTCTTAACTAGAGGACGAAGATGAAATGCGGGAAGTTTGCTTGGTAGTTTCAAAGATTGATAAGTTTGGGAAATTTTGAGGAAGAGAGAAGGTGGAGAGAATAAAGGTTTTAATAATGAAGTTAAGTGAAATGAGCTTTAAAATGAAGGTTCCTTTAGTTTCTCCATGCATCTCTTCACTTTCTTCACACTATTTATTTTTCCAGAATGTATCCTAACTAAAAAAAAATTATATAACTATAATGCAAAACATAATTTAAAAGAACTAATTATTTATGTTGGGTTTTCTCCTAATAACGCTTGTTTAACGTCTTGAGCTCGATTCCTTATTTAGGTGTCATACACGGTCTTTGTAGTGAGTCTTACAAAGTCAACACCTTGATATTCCTTGAGTATTTGTCTGTTTACAAGCCAACTCTTCTTTGTCATAGGATCTTCAATTTCAACAACTCCAAATGGCTTAACTGTCTTGACAATGAATGGTCTAGACCATTTGGACTTTAATTTTCTTGGAAACAACATTAATTTGGAATTGAACAATAAAACTAGATAGTTTAGTTTGAATTCTCTCTTCAAGATCTTTTTATCATGATAGGACTTCATCCTTTTTCTTGTAAATGCTAGTTGATTCATAGGCATGTATTCTCAATTCCTCTAACTAATGCATTTGAAATTTTCTCCTCTCACCAGTAACTTTTAAATCATAATTCAAGGTCTTTAAGGCCCCAAAAGCTTTGTGATCTAACTCCAATGGTAATTGACAAGTTTTGCCATGCACTAGTTGGAATGAAGTCATACCTATAGAAGTTTTGCATGCTATTCTATAGGCCCATAAAGTATCATCCAATTGTAGTGACTCATCCTTCCTTGAGATTCAAATAGTCTTCTCCAAATTCTTTTGAGCTGTCTACTAGAAACTTCTGCCTGTCCATTGGTCTAAGGGTTATAAGGTGTAGCTACCTTATGCCTGACGTTGTAATGCTTAAGCTCAAGCTTAAGCTACTCATTGCAGAAATGTCTGCCTCCATCACTTATCAACATTCTAGGTGTTCCAAATTTGTAGAACATGTTTTTCTTGAGGAATTTAATGATAGTCCTTGCATCATACCCTAGTAGTCAAATATTTCTACCTCAATTATGCCTTGCATGGCTAGTTTGTGCCTCTTTGATGTACTTCCAGTCCTTTGGCACCTATCATAACTTTTACATTCATATGCATCCACTATTAAATTGTCCTCCATAAGGTGAGTTGTGACAGCGCTAGAGCATATCTCTAATTTCCTCCTCTTCTTCAACATCATTTCCTTGTGCCATATTCATCATAGCCTTTCCAAGAGGATCTACAATTGAGAATTTTCTTCTTGAATCCATATATACCTTATCAAGCATGTCCATTCTAAAATACTCATTCTTTTTTGTTGGGTCCTTCGGAGCTTCAAAGACATTAAAATTAACCTCATCATCTTGTACTTTGACTTTTAGCTTCTCATTGTTCATATCAATGATGATTTTAACAGTTTTCATGAAGGGTCTACCAAGGACTAAAGGAACTTCAAAATCTTCCTCCATGTTCATTATCACCAAATCAATAGGAAACTAGAACTTATCAATTTTCACCAAGAGATCTTCCACTATAAGGATGCTTTACTGTTCTGTCAACCAATTACAAGGTCATTTTGGTTGACAATATCTCTATGTCGTCCCTAAATCTTTTTAGCATTGACAATGACATTAAATTGATGCTTACTCCAAGATCTAACAAGTATTTTGCCATTATCAAGCTTCCTATGGTCACAGACAATGTGAAACTACTTAGATCACAGTTTTTTCGAGGCAACGATTTATAAGTTATAACACTACAACCAATCTCTAGTTCAACGCTTTTATCTTCATGAATCCTCATTTTCTTGGTTAACAAATCTTTCACGAAGTTTGCATATATTGGCATTTGTTCCATGGCTTTAATGAATGGAACATTGATCTACAACCTTTTTATCATGTCTAGAAATCTTGTAAATTGCCTCTCTTTGTCTTTTATAGTAGGTTCATGAGGGTATCAAATGTGTGTAACAAGGGGATTTTCCTCCTTTGTAATTTTCTTCATCTTTTCTCCCTCTTTTCTCTTTCTCTCAATGCTTTTTCTCTTCTCTTTTTCTTTTTCTACTTTTACTCATGCCTTATTCTTATAGATATCTCCCTTATTCTCCTCTGTCGAAGGCAATAATAGTAGAGCAATGTCCTCAAACAAACTTAACACTGAAGATGTCAAAATGGATTTCAAACTAAATTGACTCACATAACCTGCACGTTAAGTAGATTTGACCTAGATTGATGGTCGGTTGACTTGTAACCCACCACCGCAAGTTAACCAACCCTTTATTAGTTTTTTACCATTTTTTCACAAGTCTTTTATTATAATTATTTACTACTTTTAATTATATAGGTTGACTATGTTAAATACTTTGAATGTTTAATTTATTTGTTTAAATAGTTTCAACTACTATCTTTATAATAATGATTACAGAAATATGTTAACAATTTGATAGTAGTTCTATAAAAAATGAATTGAGTCAATCTACTATGATTGTACAATAATAAATATATAAATTAAGTCAAAATAATAAAACATTCTTAATCGAGTCAACCCACTAACCCACCAATCCATGGTGGGTTGAACTGGGTTAATAAAATTTTAGCTCACAAAAAAAGTGAGTTGAGTTGAGTTGACTCATTTTTAGCTTGATCCGTAGTGAGCCAACTTGTATGAGCTGAGTTGGTTCACTTTGACACCTTTACATAATAGCCACAATGGATATGGATGCAAAATACATAAAGAAGTCACCAACAATACTTATACACTTGCTTAAAAGAGATGCACAATTAATGTGAATAACTTGATTAACGTTATTTTAATGGGTTTGAAGTTAGAACATTGGGCATTTGTGGAAAAAAAAATGAAATTAAGAAACAAACCCTGTTCTCTAAGGAAATTAAAACTCTCGTTCCTTTAGTCCTCAATTGAGAAATGAAAAATTGGTTCAAATGTTAAACCCTTTTTCCCCTTAAACATTGACTAGGAAACTTGTTGTGATACACTCAATAATCTCATATCATTTATGAATCAAAATAAACAATAATTTTATTCACTTTCCTCTTTTAACCTTCTAAAGTATCTTTTAAAAATAAAATTATAATGGAAATCTGAGCTTCAAAATAAATAATACTTCAAATATGATAGCGAAGTTACTTAAGATTTAAAAAAAAAAAAAAAACTTAAAGTTAAAGCTCAAACTTCCAAAATAATGCAACTCATTAAAATAAAATAAACTTATTTGTCGAACAAACCTAATTTGGTGAATCCGAATTTTTGTAAACTAGTCAAATTAACAAATTAGAAATTAGCTTATAAGCTTCTCGAATACACTTTAATTGATAATTATAAAATATAAATTATTGATTATATTTTTTAATAATTAGGCATATTAAAAAATGGCTAGACTGTTTTAAATACTTAAAACCTTAGCCTATTTAATTAATAAGTGATCCTCAAAGTCATCTCTATTTACCAAATAAAATTTCCTCTTCCATGTATCTATACATTTCATACACGTTTATCTAATACTAAAGTCACCCGCATTTAATTTGATTTACATATATACAGTTGAATTTTCAATATCCATGGTAATGTACTAAATTATATAATTAAAATATGAAGTTCTAAATAATTACTAGAAGAAATGCATAAAATATGCAAAATGAATTTCTATTCAAATTAAAGAATATGTGAAAAAAGCAACCTAATTCTCCACCTTTCTCGTGTAATTTATGACTAGAAAGGCATAATATTATTGCTACTAATAAGATGAACTAGAATATCAGCTTATCATGTGCACTCGCACGGCAAAATCTGCCCTATTCAAAACACTTATCATTGCAACGAAAATTACATTCCAACCAATTCAGTGGAAAACTTTTTTTTCAAAACAAACAATCTGCACGTTTGTAGTGGTTGGTCGTACGGATTTATATATAGCATAGACAACATTTAAGAAAAAACAAGCTTATTTATATATATATAAGCATGTTTCATATTAGTTGAAGTTATTTGAACAAACATTTTAATTTTAATTAGACTATTTTAAATATAAAATCAACACTTAATTAATTTCATGGCAAGGAGACCAAAAATGAGGAGTCATAATTGTTTTCTCCTATATATAGAAATAGAAATGCATGAAATGGATCGATCGGAACTCCACAACTGCCAGCACATAAACAAACGTAGGGACAGTACTTCCAATCTTAGGGAAACTCATTAATTTATGCAAAAACCTGTCTTGTTCATCTGTACAAATCACTATGTGCAGAATGAAGTTGAGAAGTAAAGTTCTTATTGGTGGAAGAAATGTTGAAAAATGTTGGAGACAATTTTCCAGTATTATAATAATTATACTCTCTTGACACAAGATCACGTTTTGTTTGGCCATATGGCAAAAGATAATGTGTATCCCTACAACCATTGTTGACATTGAGAGCTATAACACTGTCTAGGTCACCGTAGAACATGAAAGAGAGAGATAAGGGTTTCTTAGTATGCATGAGAAGTCTACGTGAAGAAATGGAGTTATGGTTGGCTGAAAATGTTTCACTTTTATTTAATTTTTTTTCTTCTGGTATTTATATATATTTTTAACTTTATCTACACTCCAGGGTGACATTGGACCTAAATTCTTTGTGCTTATACATTAGGTTGCCCTAATCCCACTCAACTCTCTATCCATATTATAATTGTTTCTTTTCAAAATATAAACCTGATTTGTTTAAGAAACTGGTAAGAGCTAGCTTTAGTGAGAGTAAAAGGGACAAAAACACTTGCAAAAACAAAAGGGGAGGAAAAACCTACATTTATTCTTCTACAAGTTTTCACACACACCATGTACAAAGCAGAACCAAACTTGAGATCAAAGCAATCCCATTTTTTTATTCTTATATGTTTCCTGTTCAACCAACCCTCTTTCTGATTGTTAATCTCATTCTCTATTTAGATTTTTGAGCATCTCTTTCTCACTTTCTCGTTAAGTGCAAGCACAGAGGTTGGGGAAACCACTGCAATATTATTCACGACTCATGCAAAAGTGAGGGAGAATTTAATTCCTTCCCACCACTCCTTCACAAGTAGTGGCATGAGGGTGCAAGCTTTAGAAGAGACAAGTTTCCCTTTTCTACCTTTTTTTAATTATTACTACTTTCAATCCCTCTCTTAACTCAAACGTTTCGCTCTCTCTCTCTCTCTCCTTTAGTTTGTGTTCCTTTTTGTTTTATAGCAGCAGAAGAGAGCGAAACCAAAGAACAAAAAGAGGGTGTCCATAAATGGAATGAGTGAGGAAAAGAAGAGAAAAAAACAAGAAAATGACTCAGTGCAGTGACCCTAACGTCATAGAGGAGGGACGAAAGGATAGCTTAATTAGAACTTGTCCTACATGTGGTCATCATATCAAATGCCAAGAACAGGTTCTTCTTCTTTTTACTACTCTAAAAAACTATCAACACTTTTGTTAATAAACATGTTCATTATGTGTATATATCATTGGTTCATTTTGTTGAAAGTTTCGTATCGATTATAAATAAGACAATTTCATAATATATAAGAGAGTATAAGCCAGTTTTGTAGAGTTAAGATAGACTTAAATCACCTCTTAATACATTTATCAGTTTTTTTTCCTTTTGTGGCAAATTTTGATTTGTCAGGGAGGTGGAATTCATGATTTACCAGGACTTCCTGCTGGTGTGAAGTTTGATCCTACAGATCAAGAGATTCTTGAACATTTGGAAGCAAAAGTGCGATCTGATATTCACAAGCTTCATCCTCTGATTGATGAGTTCATTCCCACTCTTGAAGGCGAGAATGGAATCTGCTATACTCACCCAGAGAAGTTGCCAGGTCAAATAAAATATATAAATATACAGATCCTGTTTGATTCTTTACAATTTCTCAAATGTTTCTTCATTTCTGATGAGTCTAATTAATATTTAAAAGTTTACATTTTATTTGGATAAATTTCTCTCTATATATGTCAAAGAGAAGACTTATAATTAATAGATTATGAGAAAAATCTGTCTTTAGTTATGCCAAATAAGTTACATTATTATTAAAGCCTCACTGTTATGAAATTTATATTGACTTTGCAACACATATATATCAGTTTTGTTGGAGCAACAATTTTGTGGCAGATGACCATTTACGTTATTAATTTTAAGTAAATTATTTATATTATCTTATATATATCCTCTGGACCAGTGGCGAAAGTAGAACCATATAGATCAATGTGTCTTTTTTTCTTTTTCTGGGGTGACAATATATATAATACTTTTATGCATGAACTTTAAGGAAATAAAAATTTTGAGGGTGATATTACCCTTCAACTAACCTAGCTATTACGCTCTACCTTCTTATTTCCTTTTCCTTATCTTAATTATGCACGTTGTACTGTTCTTCTGTCAGATGATATTATGCTCTCATTGAAGACAGGTCCAATTTTTAGTTCCGCATGAAAAACAAATATCAAATCTTTATCAGTGAAGTGTTTACATTTGATTTTTTCATTGTGTCTCGAACAGATGTAAAGTGTTTACATTTGATGCTTTCCGAAAGAAAACATGCATGTCAGAAAAGAAAAGAAAAAGAAATATTGTAGAGAGGTGGAATTAAACGTAATTAAAATAGAGTTAATTATGTTTTTAGTTCCTTAATTTTTAATAAAAATTGAAACTAGTTCTTTTGAAAGTTTGATCTAATTAATCTCTCAACTTTAAAATTATCTAAATTTGATCTTTTAATAATTTTTTTAAAGTTTATTTGGTGATTCAAATTTATTTCATGATAACATTTTAATTGTTTACGATGACACACTTAATTGAAAAATATATTTTAAAAAATTTAGAAAAATTTAATTATAAAAACTAAACCACACAGTTTTAAAATTAAAGAATTAAATTAGGTCAAAATTTTAAAAATGAATTAATTCTATTTTCATTAAAAATTAAAGGATTAAAAAATATTTAATAATTTATGATTTAATTTTATAAAATTGACACGCAAGAAATTATGTTCATTCATTTATATTTTATGAGATTATCTCATCCTATGTATGATATTTCTAACAAAATACATTACACTAAAATATGTTTAAAAATACATTAATTTTATAATATGTTTTGCAATTGGATATTGACATATCTACTTTCTTCAATGGAAAAAAATTTGTGCAGGAGTTAGCAAAGATGGTCTGATTCGGCATTTCTTTCACAGGCCTTCGAAGGCATACACGACAGGAACAAGGAAAAGAAGAAAGGTGCACTCAGACGAAGATGGCAGCGAGACACGTTGGCACAAAACAGGAAAAACCAGACCAGTCTACAACAGTGCCAAGTTGAAAGGGTACAAGAAAATCCTCGTACTTTACACAAACTATGGAAAACAAAGAAAGCCGGAGAAAACAAACTGGGTCATGCACCAATACCATCTTGGCAGTGATGAAGAGGAAAAAGAAGGGGAATTAGTTGTGTCTAAAGTTTTCTACCAAACACAGCCTAGACAGTGCAATTCCCTCATCAAAGACTCATCAGTTTCTGAGAAACACATGAATAAGGGTCAAAATGTGCATGAGGTGATCAATAACAGAAGCAAAAGCAACGGTTTTGTTGAGTACTACCATTCAAATTTCATCTCATTTGATCAAAGTGCTCAACACAGACCAAGCACTGCTCAAGCAATTTCCCATTTTCCTGTTCATGAAGGTGCTCCTTTCAACATTCCTTGAATGAAGAAATGAAGAGTTATTATATGGTGAAAGGTAAGAGGCCATGAGAGAAACTATATTAAATATATATATACATAGAATTCATAATGCTGAGGCCTTTCAATTATATATTATTATAAAAAAATAAAATAAGTTAATTAACCTACTGTAGTTAGGAGGGGGAAAGGTGGGAAGAATAAAGAGAGAAATTGCTTCATTTGAAAACTAATGCATAGATACTCATATTATGAGGTTGGGAAGTAAAGAAGAAGATTTAGATGTAACACTTTTTTTTTTTTTTTTTCTCTTTTCTTCCCTCTCTATTTTTTAGGGTACTTAGCTTCTACATCTCATGCTTTGTACAGTAGATTGAAAGGCATCATGCCCTTGCTTGTGTACTTAAAGACTAACCATCAACCTGTACAAACATGACTTTCACCTTCTTCAACTACAGAATCTGTTTCTATGTCTTTTTCCCTGAAAGTTTTAAATGGTTGAAAACTTAATCATATTTATTGTCTTTCCTAACATAAATAGACTTAAGATTTAACTGTGTATACTTGTTATATGTGAATTACAAACTATTAAAATTACAAATGCAATCCCTTTGACTTCGAAGAAAATAAAATTGATTGTTCTATTAATTATATTTATGCAATGTGAAGTTAGAGTGTCAATGCTATTTTGTATTAGGTCATTGATGCTTTTTCTTCTTCTACTGTTTATATAAATCTAGTTATGTCGTTTATTACACACGCGCGCGCACATATATATATATATATATATATATATATATATATATATATATATATATATATATATATATATATATATATAATAATATATGATTCTATATTTATATAAAAATATATTAAGAACAAATAAT
>Ga0099822_1003451_pt1 | contig 20245 bp, 10 predicted proteins | sample CowpeawhiteBW_FD_76839 | JGI IMG/M metagenome (GOLD analysis project Ga0099822, IMG submission 76839) | Root nodule microbial communities of legume samples collected from California USA - Cow pea white BW | ecosystem: Host-associated > Plants > Roots > Nodule | place: USA: California | collected...
AGTTTAAGAAATGAAATTGTTTTTTTTTTTTTTTACTTTTTTGAGTTTTTAAAATAATCAATATACAGTTACCAGTCAAGACCAAGACCTATGAAGTTTAGACAGCGGCCAAAGAATTGATTTTCCATGACATTGTCTTGTATTCACCGGTAAGTTTCACGAGAAAAAAGAGATAAAGATAAAGACCACCAAAAAAAAGAAAACTTCTCGGAAGACATGAATTGGTCAAATTCAAATTCTACACACTAATTGAGAAAGAAAAATCTAAAAAACAAAAAAACTTAGTCATTTTTGACTTACAAATGATAGCACCCTGAAGAAACAAACAGGGCATCATCGTCACTGGGGTTGAACGCCGAAATTGAACAATGAATACACTAGAAGGAGAAACAGCTTTTTCCCAACTAAAACGAATTCGGAACCAAAACTTGTATTCAAAATAACATCTTTAAGAGATGCACTAATTAGTTCCCCAGAAAATGGAAACACAACAGGAAGAGAAACAAACGAAAAAAAAAAAATGGATTGATAATTTTGATATATATGATTTGCTTGAGAGATTATATATAACAAAACTCTAAACCCTGAATCACAGAAGAACATCCATTTCGTGTTAAACATTGCAGGGTAGTAGTAGTAGTGATTGATTAATGTACAAAAGCAAAAATAAAAAGGAACAAGATAAAGTAAGGGAGGTGGTGTAAATATTAAAATCTAGACCTACCTTTCCTCTTCTTTTCTCTTCCTTTCTTCATTTTCTAATTTTCTTCTTCATTATTATCTCTTCCAAATTCATACATTCACTTACTCACTGTCCCCACCCTCCCCAAATCCTTTCACCGATGAAACTCACAAACCTTCTCACCGATCCTTTTTCCTCAAAAACCACAACCCCCTCACAACCTTCATCACCGCCACCGTTACCCTCCACCACCGCTTCCGACTCGGCCGAGTCGTGAATCGCCAGACTCGCCAACTCGGACCGCTTCAACTCGCTCGAATGCGCATGCTTACTACTACTGCTGCTACTGCTGCCCCCCGCTCTCCTGTGGTTCCTCTTCTCCTTCTTCCCCTTACCGTTCTTCTTACCCTTGTTTCCAATCTGAGCCAACGAATCCTCGTACGCGTCGATGATCTCGTGTATGAGCTGGCGATTCGGCGAATCGTCCCACCTGACCCAGTAGCTGGTGTAGCAGCCGAAGCAGCTGCAGTTGAACGCAGGTGAATGGGCGGTTTCCGCGGCGCTTTTCCGGCGGGGGTTGCCGGAGAAGGTGGAAGCAGCGGCGGATGAGCAGGAGATGAGATAAGAGAGAACCTCCCGGTCGTCCGGAGAAAGCGCGGCCGCGAGAGTGAGTATGGCGGCGGGGAGGAAGGCGAGGTGGTCGGAGATGAGCGGTGGCGACGGGTGAACCGTCCCTTTATGGTAGAGCTTCTTCATGAGGAGGAGGAGGGAGAAAATGGTGATTGCGTTGGTTATAGTGTTTGTTGTTGTTTTTCTTATCTAACGCTGAACAGAAAGAGAGAGAAAATGGGAGAGGGGTTTGGACTTTGAAGGGTTGGGAGGGTTCTTAATCAGGGTTTTCTTTTTCTGCCTTTTTGTGTTTTTTTAAATAAAGAAATGAATCAGGAGCAGAGAGAGATAACTAGGTATTGGTATTGGAGGAGTTGGTGACGTAGATTTTGGGTTAGGGAAATGTTCCCCTGCGACGCGGCATTGCTCTATCTTATCACTCACTGTGTGTAGACTTGGTATTAGGGCACTCTTGTCCTGGGACCACGACCCTCTTTTGTCTCTGCCTTCTCAATTTGCTCGCTTGTAGGGTTCTCTTTCTCATCATTACACTGTTCTTACTCACAATTAACCCTACTCTCAACGTCACTTTACCTTTTTTTTTTTAATTAAGCTCCACTTTCCCTTCATCACATCATCATTTATGTGTAACATTTACTTTTTCTTTTCCTAATACAATTTTATTTATATATACTCATATTTCTATCTGCATTTCTTCATCAACTTATCATATAATTTATATTAATGTTTGAAATGAAACACGAGTGTACTTTTAAAATTCGTTCATTTTTCTTATAGTATGTAGTTGAAAATTATACTTCCATTCATGATAAAACTGAACTTATTTAATTCAAAAATTTAAATCAATAAAGTATATATTTTAATGATTTATGAAGAAAAAAAAAGATGATTATTAAAAAATTCATTGGGTTACCCTTTTTTTTTTCTCTGACATCAATTTTATTCAGTTCATAAATACTGATATTTTTCTCCTAGAATAATGCTCGTCTCTAAAGTATCTTAAGTTTCTGTATGTGTATTTGGTTTCTACAAACTGATTTGCAATTATGTAATGTAACAGCGAGAAAAATAAATACCGAGATCCAAAAATAATATACATCTTCACTTTTCATTCAAAAAGGTAAAGAAAGAAGAAGAAAGTTTCTGATTCATACATAAATATAATAAAATATGAATGTATGTGATCAATTCGTATGTAATCAGTTATTTATAATATAAATAATTTTTTTATATGATTATAACTATATTTTCTGTTATAAGAAATTAATAATTAAAATAAAAATATTAAAATAATACATGAAATAAACTTTATTAGTTTTATAATTTCATTTATTAAAATAATTTTTTGATTATTTCTACTAATCGAATCATTTATAATTTTTTATAAATTTTTCCTTATTTTTCTATATTTTTTATTATTTTTCTCTTAATTAGACAATTTTATTTTTTTTAATCCAAATCGTTAAGAATTTAAATGTTAGTTTAAGTCTCACATTGACTAAAAATGATAAAGTAGAGATAAAGACCCATAAACTTATTGACTTAAAGTTTTTGGTTAAGAATGATCTCAATACCTTATTTTATTAGATTCCTATACAAGGATAAAAACTCATAAACTCATTGTTTTAAAATTTCATTGTGTTATATTTCTCCACTGAATTTTTTTTTGGTAAACTTAAGACAAACTAAGTGATGTTTTTTGACGGAGATAGATGTAAGAAAATTAAATTAGTCTTTTTGATGGGTTCTCTTTCCTGCTTATTTTGCCTATGCTTAAACTTGTAGAAGAAAAGTTTTTACTTTCGTGGAATGATTTTTATTTATGCATCTCACATAAAAGTAAATTATTATAACACTTTAATTTGTTTGGATAAACAATTTGAAGAGTACAGATTATTTTTATAGAAAATTCAAGATACTTTACAATAAAATGTATTATTTAGATTAGTAAATTTAAAAGCATTAAAAAAATAAAATTTGATGAGACAAATTTCACGTGCTTCTCTCTTCTTTTATACAAGGGAGTATATATATATAATCTCCCATTCTAAGTTATGTTATGATAAGAATGGCAGCAACTTCCGGAAGTACGTGAAATGATAGATTAGGGTTTTGTTTGGTGGGATTGGTTTGGCCTATATAAAATCTATGACGGCCTTTTTACTCCCTCACATGAACTTGTCACCTCAATTATTATTATATGGATTATAAATCGTTGTCGCCGTAATGCTTTATCACCAGCACGGATTATTTATCTTCTCCCTATTTTTCCATGAAACCAAAATTTATATTTATCTTATTTCAGCAAGTAACAAATAAAACCTATACAACTTTCTATTGAGATGGTATGGTAAATATCCTTTATGTGATAAAATAAGTATGTGGAAATAATTTTAAAAGTAGTGAATTATATATTATATATGTTTGAGTTTTAATTTAATTTCGCATTCAAAAGTTAGGGGTGAAAAATAATAACTTTGAGTGGGTATTGTGTTAAATGAATTTGGACTAGTACAACAAGTTGTGATGAAAAAGAAAAAGAAAAATAGAACAAGGAGATAAATTTAACAAACAAAAGTGTGTCAATGGAAATTGCATAAATCATTTTAGGTAATTTGAAACACCTTTTTCAGCTCTTTTCTCTCTCCTTCAAATAATTATAATTTTCAGTTTTCATGTAGCGAGTCTTCATTATAGAAGCTAGTTAGGAGAGATTTTAAAATACCGATTTTAAGTTTTGTCTTGGTTAATCATCTTTGTTTTCTTCAAATTTCATCTTCGAAAATGCATGTATGTCTTTGAATTTTGGCTGATCTTAAAAAATTATGGGGTTTTAACATACATGGATGAGTTTTGCGATTTGAGGTAAAAGTTTGGATGATTGTTGACTTCGGTTAGGATCTTTTAAGTATTCAAAGAATTTTATTGAGATTTTGCTTCATTATCGTCTTCGACACTGATATATTTTATTGCACCAAAAATTAAAGTAATAACAACTAACTTTATTGTAAATGTTAAGAAGAATCGATGATGGTGATGATTTATAACTTATGCAGGTATTAAGAAGGTGAATTAGAGAAAATATGAAATTGGTATTGCAGGTTGTTTTATAAAATTACGCATTAATATGTTTATTAATGATTTGGATTAGATGCTTGTGTACATTACATTGTTATTTAATGAATCAAATCTACTTAATGCGGATTAATAACAAACGTATTTCAATCACTATTAGAATGAATTTAATAAACAATTTGCTTATATTTTTGTGTTTTTGTTATTTTTTTTAATGAGTGTGATGATAGATGAAGGAAAAAAAGAAGAATAATGGAAATGAAAAAACAATCAATTGTTCCATAAAGTTTTTTTTGGGTACATAAAATAAATAAATTACATTTTCTTACCCACCACAGAAACACGAGGTTAGAAATACACGGTATATTGCATAATAATTTTGACTTATTTATGGATACTGTATCATTTATTCGTTATTTGTTTGTAATTTTTTTAAATAGGTAGCAATTAAAACCATATTTACTGTACATAAGAAATAGCTTAATATTACACGTACAATTACTAGTTTAGCCTATTTATACTTTTTTTTAACAAAAATCTTATACTTTTTAGTTTGAATAAAAAATATTCAAACTAATTTTTGTTTAATTTAATTTGTAAATATTGGTTATGATGTATTTCAATAAATATACATTATATAATGATTTTAGCTCTAGGAAAATAATTATATATATATTTTTTTTCAAAAGGTGTATAACTTATTATAGGTTAATTGAATATTAATATACATTAATACGAGTAGATATTGTTTTAACTTATTGATAATGTTCATTAAAAATACTTTAGAAACTATTTTTTTATTTTAAAATTTTCGAGCATGTGATTCTGCCTCTACCAGTTTTACTCCTCCAAACCAATATAGGTCAACAAGAGAAAAATGTTGACCGAGTTAAAGCCACGCGTCGCATTGTGATTGGCTGCAGTTGCGTAGTGGATCTCCAACGTTGTAGATGATTACGGTAAATAATAATACTGTTTTATATATAAATGTTTTGTCTTCTCTCTTTGTCACAGTGATACAAGCTCAACCGTTTCCCTTTCAATCCAAGGGAAGAACAAAGATTCAATTCATGGCGGCTGCAAAGCTTCAAGCTTTATGGAATCATCCTGCTGGGCCAAAAACAAGTGCGTTTATTTGCATTCCGTTTTGTGTGATCCGTTCGTGTTTTTGTTCTGTATATGTTGTTTTCTGGCGGTTCCGATGTTCATTGTTCTGTGGTTGATTTTTTTAATTAATCAGCGATAGGGTTGACTTAGATTACGAATTTTGATTCAGTGATTTGATTAAAGGTCACGTGCATTGTTTGGTTTATAACCTTATACTATATATTTTTAAAAATAACCTAATTTGGCTCAGGGTTGCGTCTGAGAAAAAGGGATTTTTAGGGTGTGAAGGGTTACACAAATGTTTGCGAGATAGTTGGATTGTTGGGAAGTTCGAATTCGTCTATGAATTTATCTCTGAACACTAGGGGAGTGTTGGGTAGATAAACTTGATATGAATGGATTGTAAAACTTGATTGCTCTTATTTTGTCATCTGAGAAAAGAAGATATCAGCAAACAAACTTATGCATCAAAATGAGATGTTGTTTTGAAGGATAAAGTCATCTCCAAATATCAACATTTGTAAGCATATTTTTGCTGGAATTTGTGTGGAAAATCTTGAAATGCAATTCATGCTTTCAGTTAGCTAGAAATGTGATGCTTTTGTCACCTTATGATTTGAACCTAAGGAATACAGCGGAACCTAAATTAATCATGTAAATGAAGGCAATTAGCTTTGGAGTTGCATTTGAAAAGATAAAAATTGTTGAATGCAGTCCTGTCAATTATATTCATAGATTTACTTGTGTTATATGCAAGTTTCCATCATTATTTTCCCCTAATTCAAATTGTTGTCACTTTTTATGTTTCTAGTGACCATGTTATTATTAAGCATTACCATTGTCATTGTCAAGCTAAGCAAATGCATGAATTAACCACTTTGTGCAGTTCACTTCTGGGCACCTACCTTTAAGTGGGGCATCAGCATAGCTAACATTGCTGATTTCTCTAAACCACCTGAGAAACTTTCTTATCCTCAGCAAATAGGTAAGCATGTACATAAACAACTGCATTTACTGCTATCTACTTTATAGCCCTCTGACTCTGACTGTCCCTCTCCCTCACACACACACTCGCATCCCCCGTTTTTTTGTTTTTGGCTTTTATTGATTCTTACGTACATACGTAAATGACATGTCTGGGTTCCTCAAAAGGTGCGGATAACACTTTGTATTCAAGTTGCTAGCAGTTTAAACCTCGTGCATTGGGTTTCATTTACATCTATACTTTACTAAATGCTTTTTGGTTTTTATGCAGCGGTCACAGCTACCGGAATTATCTGGTCTCGTTACAGCACAGTTATCACTCCAGTAAGTTTGGTTTTTCTAGAGACGGATTCTTTTAACTAATGCAGTAAATGGATGTAATTTTTTGAAACTGACGATTGTTTATGGTCCTCCGATGCAATTGAAATTTGATAATTTTGCATCATTACCTTCATTATAGTACATCCGAGCATAATTGCAGAGTGTGGTTGCATAATTCTCTTTCCAAGTATTGCAAAAGTATGACATCAATGTGGCTATAATATAGTACTTCTAACATGCAATTTGGATTCTAACCTTAAATTATTGGCTTCGTGGTGAAATTGAATCATTAGATGATTATGTAGCTTGTTTAGACATTTTTTTCTTCATAAAATTTTGCGTCTCTTGGTCTTTTAAGCTTAATTTGGTTCTGAAAATTTTCTGTATACCGAGCAGCTCTTCTCTTTCTCGGCTCCCCTCCCTCCATGCGCTTGTGGTGCATGCAAACCATTTCTAGCTTAAAAAAGATTTTATTTATCAGGCTGTGTAAAAACTGGAGCAGAGAAGAATTCTATTGTAGATGATGGAGCGGAATGGAAAAATATCAGTTGTCATTGTTTGAATTCTTTAAAGAATACAATTGCATGGAGCCTGATGAAATATGTTTCATTCCGTTCCATACATCTACTTTCACCCCTCAATCTGATGAAATATGTTTCATTGCATTGCAATGCAATGGAATCAACATATTGTTCACTAGCTTTGTTACCATTCCATTCACTTTCCAGAGAAACATTACTGTATTCCATTTTAAAATATCTAATAAAAGAATGATAATCTATTATATTTCGTTCTCTCAATTTCCTTCTCATTCCACCTATCATACATATCCAACCAGTGTTAATTCTTGTGACATCTAGGCACTATTGTTATTGCATGACTGTTACTTTATGAACTTTTGCTTACTAATCATACTAATTACTAATCATACTAATAGTGTTTGTTTTTGGTGCTGGGAAGGGGTTGTACAGTGCAGTTTTTTGCATACTCCCGAAAATTTATCAGAATTGTTTGTGTTGCAGAAAAATTGGAACCTGTTTAGTGTAAACATTGCAATGGCAGGAACAGGCATATACCAACTCTCACGAAAATTGCGGTACGGGGTATTTTTTATTTTAGTTTTGGATGATTTCTCCTCCCCAAGACCTAGAGTTAGAGGGTTCTAGACACAAATTCTTCCTCGTGTGATAATATGGTTGCATACACTCACCTTGCCCTGTTCCCCAAAGTAGTTGGAACCTCATTACCCCAAGGCATTAATTTGATCAACAATAATAAAGTTTACTTTTTGAAGTGTAGTATTGGGTCTGATTTATCAGAAAAACAAAAGGCAATTACATACTAGTATTGGGTCTGCTTTGTGATAATCTCTATGACACATCATATATTAACTTATGCTACTTTCCAGGCATGATTATTCCTCTGAGGCGGCTGTGACGAAAGAATGATGCCCAGGCTGTAATTTCAGTTGTTCCACATATAATTGTATTTATACTTTTGGACGTGCTGTTCATTTTTACTTTTACAAGTTTCAAACTGCTGAAAAATATTCTCACTTGTGTGCTACTGTATTTGACTTTGGTAAAATAAGGTAATCAAGATTAGCGGGCAACTGAATACAATTTGTTGTTATAATTATCCATAGGTCTTACTTATACCATCACCCTTGTAGTTAATCTGTAGTACTGATGTTATATCATTTTATTTTCCTAATATTTCCTTTATATTAAATATAAAAGTAAATATTAGATAGAGGCTGAAAATGACCATAATTTGCATAAACAAACAAAATAGTGATCTTTGTAGTGTTGAAAACGTATTTATGATTTAAATTACATATTAGTATGAAATGAATGATTCAAGATCAATGGTGACGGGTCAAACATGATCCGCTGGAAAACTTTAATTTTAAAAAGATTAATAGATCACGTTGGACAATTAAAAAGATTAGCACGAGTTAAAAAATGGACAAATTTAGTACGATAGGTTTACGATAAATTTTATGAAATTTTACAATACTAATAAATTTATATAAAAAAAATGAATTGTCGTCTATCACGTTTGCATTGTCGTACACACTTTGCATCCTTATCACCTTCCAAATTCAAAGGATTTATTTAGCCTTCAGACATTATATAAAATAAAAACGTGTGTTTGTTTCTCACTTCTGGTTAGTACGAAAGTGCAGCTAGCTGAAGTAGAATTTGGTGGAATTTATTGTTTCTCACTTTGTGTCAACTTTATGGTGAAATTTTACACAAACTTGATGTAATGGCAGTTTAAATGAAAGAAAGTAAGTGGATAATTTTCAAAGCAGAAGTTTGCATAAGCTAATGAATATTGGGTATATGAGAATATTAAGTATGTCACGACAAATGAGAAAAGTTTTTATTCAAGCAATTGTACAAAAATGGCAACAGGATATTATTTTATTATGTCATAATCCAAAAGCTGCCTCGCCAATTAACGACAACGACCTAAAATTACGGACCTAACATAACATGTTCGATATAACATTATGTTTTTATGAAATGAAAAGTGAGAACATAATGGCGAAAAAATCATATTTAATGCTAGTAATAGTAGTATCTTGTGTTGGCATGGAGTGATTTGACTGGCAATACCGATAAAATAAAATCAGTGAAATGAAAATGATAGAGAATAAACAAAAGAGACTAAAGGAGAGTACTTGAGCATATAATTATTCTCTATTTACATATTCAGTGTCAAACATGCCCACTTTATTCAAAAGCGTTTGTTATGGATGTTTAGTTATGAGTGTATGGAATTAAAAGTCTTTTTATTCTTAAGAAGACAACAAAATTCTCTTTTTATATGAAATGAAAAAAGGTTCATAAATTTAGGAATAAGAAAACAAATTTATTTATTTTATCTTTTTTTTTAAACCAAACAACTTTATCTTTCTATCTCTATTTAAGCCGATTAATTTCTATTCTTTACATATTTTGAGTCTTACAAATGGCATATGCTTTTAAGTTTGGTGGATCAGAATAATATTCTACTCTATACACGCACAAAAATCAATTAATCTAGTAAGATAAATGATGAAATAAACTCAAACCTTACCGAGGATACCTAAGTAATATTATTTCAATTCAAAAGACAATTATCCAATTCCAGTCAGCAGACAACATAAACAGAATTTTATCAGGAATCTTAATTTCTAAAAAAATCCAATGTAGCTCCACACGATTGTAGGTTCAAAGTTCAGAATATCCTATTTCAATAAATATCTGGACAAAAATATGTCCAATGATTGGGAAAATGGGTACAATATCCGTTCCTCCAATGAGTAAAAAAATCCACATTAAAGCCATATGCCGTTACAATAATCCAACCTACAATAACCATTGGTTGAACATAAAGCCAGGGGAAAATTCCCTTCCTTCAGACGAATGTATAGACTGAACCATTCACGTTCTTACTAACCGGAGAATCATGAGACCCCTGTTCATGTTTCATTACCACTCAAGTTAACTAGCGTTGCTGGCCATCTCTTGTTTGATTAGGTTTTGAATCAGAGTTATGTTCATCTTCGTGTGATGTCAAGCCCAAACTTAAATCCAAGGTGCTTTCATTCAGATCTTGGCGCACCACCTGATTTTTGTACTGAGACTGAAAAATACAAGACCAAAGTCACTAGTTTTACATATCATTATTAAAACCAAGAATCAAGTCCTTCAGTTCAGTGGTCACTGCTGTGAACTTTAAATTTAGTAACAGGAAACATATTTGAGACATGCAGACCACTGAATTGCATGAGAGTAATGCCCGATCCTTAAATTTTCAAATTGCCTAATGCTTGTTTGAAGCATAAAAAATGTCCAAAATTTAAAAAGACAGATGAGAACCGTCAATCATCATTGTCAAATTTTAACTGCATAAATGATTCCCATTCATCAATTTATGTGGGTGTAGAATAGCTTTATAGAAATGGAAGAAAATGCGGAGAAGCATTACGTAAACAAAGAAACACGCAACGGTTTACCTGACTTTCTTCCATTGGAACATCATTTATGTCAGGCTTTTCATCCAAAGTTTCACTCTTGCGAGCTGACTCTGCTGCACCCGAATCAGTATCAGTTGGTTTAGACTCATCAAGCTTCTCCGCCCCCTCATTTTCAGCAGCCTCATTTTTCTGCTCCTCTAGTAAAGCAACCTGTATCATCAGACTACCCAGGTTATCACCCCTTTCCAACTTCAGTGCCATTGGACAGAATAGTATCAATTCATTATCATCACTAAAAGCATGAAATTTGAACAATTCATCAATAGTGCCAAGTGTGACAATAAATGACTTCAAGTACACCATTGAAGAAAAAGCTCTGGCTAGTACAGTATAGTTATTTTGTAATGTTGAGTATGATTAGTTCTGTGACAATTTTACACGACAACTCAAAAAGACAATAGTGATTTGAAAGCAAAATCCCTGGTGGTTCTTGTTCTGCTAATGCATTCATAGGAACCAAGAATCATGTCGCACACACCAATAATGTCACGCATACCATTTTCAACATTTAGAGTAAACTGTAAAACGCCCCATGCAACATTATAATACACCACAGAATCATGTCTGACAATACCTAATGAGAAGAAACAGTTAACTCTTCGGACAAAATGTAGCTAACTGCATCAATACCACCAATCTGAAATCATACAAATAATGTATGGCAAAACATATACTTTAGATTTAACAAACTACAAATGCATCTAGATAATTAAAAGAAGAGTGAACCTCCATTTTAGCCCTCACGACTTTTGGAACATCAAGTTGGCCCTTGAAAGATTGTTAAATCAATTTGGTTTTGACATCAAATACATTACATAAATGACTGTTTATCAGGACCAACAAATTTGTCATTGCAAAATTGATTTTGATAATATTTTGAGGAAAAAATTGAGGGTTTATGGTTAATCAATTTGGCCGTGTGCATAGTCCTCACAAATGGATCCCCATTTCCATTGAACTCTATCTAGGGCCACGGATAACTATGAAAATATATCCTTCCTTTCCATCACCATAAAAGCAATCCTGCTCTCCAACACTTTGGTTCTCACTCCCATTTTTCTTATTCATAGAACTAAACTTCATATACTTGAGTGATTGAGAAACGTTATCTTAGGCACTAGAGTTGCTATTTTCATCTATCATATAACTTGCACACTTGCAGTTACCATTTGTTTCTAAATCCCTGCTTTGGACAAAACAAACCCTCTTTTCTATGAGTTTTCTCATTGATTACCTTCATTGTATCATCTCTAATCACCTCCAGTTTAAGAGTAAATTCCCATCTTTAATTACCATACTCAACACTCCATCTTTGACATATTAAAAGTATAGTGAAATTCACTTCTAAAACAAAGAACTTGGACACTTGGGATAGTAGTAGAAAGGTGGGTTGGGAGATAAAAAATCATTATTCTTATCTATGGTTCTACTTTCTTCCGCTTTTACCAACTGATATCTCATGCAGTAATGCAGAGTGGTCAGTTTCATTTGACGACATCTAGGAACAGAAGGATGGTCAGGTAAGTTAACTTCCCTCGCCAAGAAATTATTTTTGTAGGAGTTAGAAAACTAATTTGTTATATCTAATATTTTTGTCATACAAAAAACAAAACCAACATAATTAAAATGCATTTTCTTGAGCAGCTGATTGGTAATCCCACTTAAAACTTTACCTTGAAAATTCAAATACTACTCAGATACTCCTACATGCATATGGAGTAACCACGTTCGGCCCAATCTCAATCTAAATTAAATCTCACCAATTTAATTGAGTCTCTCAACATCCCAACACGCAAAACTTAACCAGTAAAAAAGAAAAACAAAAAGGAAAGAAAGCTACTTTTGGAATCAGTTGTTTGTAATCTCATTGTTCCCGCATTTCCTATCATTCATATCCTTTATAAATAAAAATAATTAAAAAAATTAATATCAGGAAACAAGTTTCAATCCTGCTCCATGAAGAGGGGACAATAAGGAAACAAGAAAAATCGAATAAGACACAAATTATCAGGACATTGTAGTCACTACTGCAAGCAATCCATTCAGTCCAATGTAAAAAAACACTTTGCCAACATATCAGTGATGTTTGCATTAAACCCTAAAACAAAATAATTAAAAAGGCAGGAGAACAATGTAATTTGAATACCGGAACATATTTGAACTTTCTCCGAGGCGGTTCTTCAGGCTGTTCCGGCTGTGCATCCTTGGTGTTACCATTGGCGATGGCGCTGTTGGAGTTGTTGGTGGTGGTGTTGTGGCTTTGGGTTATAGGAGTCCACTTGTAGAGGAGGAGATGAGAAGCGTTGGAAGAATGAGAGTGGTTGTCGTTGTGATTGTGATTGGTGTTGGAATTAGAGGAAGCAGAAGAGGGTGATACGTGGACCCATTTCTTCTTCCACTTCCGCACCGGTCCAGTAAACACCGTGGCCGGTCCGTATCGGGTCGAGGACCGCCCTAGTCGGGCCCCAACTCCCTCCATCAATACCAGATCTGTCTCCGATCCGCCTCCACCAAAACAAAAACCCGCCTTTTTTCAGTTTCTTTTTTCTTCAGATAATATTTTGATTTTTGTTCTAAATTTTCTTCCCTACAAAACCCTCTTCTTCTTTCCCTTTCTCTCTCTACATAAATACAAAACACTGTCTTTTCCTTGCCGTCTGGATCAGAGATCCCCTCTTCTGGTTTATGCTGTGGCCAATCAGGACCGTCCATAGTGCCTATTGATGATACTGGAGCGGGTCGGGTTAGGTTTATCCACCTTCCCCTATCCAAATTCTTGTATTCTCATATAATTTTTAAAATTGAATTATATTTTAATATATACTCAGCAGTTTTAACATTATTACTATTTTAAAATTTCAAATTGATATAAGCGGTGCAAGAATGATCATTTGAACTAATTTATATAAATTTTTTCTTTTAAAACTAACCCACTTGTTGAATCTTAAAGCAAAGTTATGTGAAAAGTAGGATGAAGTATTTGTCCAATGAACTATCTAATAATAGTTATAAAATATTGTTGATAAAAAGAAGTATATACATACACAAAATCTGATACTCCTTTTCAGGTATGCTAATACAAAGACATAAATCATAGTAAAGAAAGGAGAAAGAAAAGACACATGATTGTTTTGTAGATTTGTCTTACCCACTCAATAAATATACCATTTTTGGATTTTCATCCATATTTTACTAAAAATTATTGTGAAAAGAAATATCTGTGCATAATTCTTTATACTTGTCTCTCTAGACAATTTATTCACATACTTTTAATATAAATATTTTCAAAACTTTATCCATTCACTAATATTTGAAAAATAATTAAGGATTGTCATTTTTGTTTTAAAAATATATATTTTTTCAAAAATAAATTATTTAATATATTGTTCATGGTTAAACTTTATTTTTTTCAACAAAGGACAATAATATATATTAATAAGATGACATAAGGCTATCAAAACTTTTAAGAACAACTTACAAAAGTTTTAATTATGTTGTGTTAAACGATTAAGGTGACATGTGAGACTAAAAAATGAAAAGAAAGATACCACAACATTTTTATTATAAAATAACCATTTATAAGAACTATAAGTTAAGTTTAAAAGAAAAATTTAGTATAAAAGTATCAGCTCCCAAAACAAATACATGAAATAATAATCAAAATTAAATAATGACATCTTTTATATTGGTACACACACGTGTCTATACACACTCGTGCCTATTTATAAAAATTAAAATACAACTACACTATATTTATTTAACAGTAATAATTTGTGTTTGTCTGTCATTTAATTATTTTTACTAATCAACCAGTAATGTACTTTATAGAACTCGCATTTAACAAAATAAATAATAAATATTTAACTATTTTTACCAATTTAAACCACTCTATAAGTATAACCTAATATATTGAATCACTTCATAAAAAATTAAAGTAGTGAATATGTTAGTAATATTTAAATAATCAATTGTTCCATCTCCTTCAATAAGTTGGATAGGATTATTATACTTAAAAATTTAAGATAAAAAAATGAGAGGCAAGGAGGTTGATTCAATATCTTTTCCGTTTTTGTACTCAATATAATCGATGCATCCACTTTGTTCTGAAATTTATATAGCTTTTTGTTATCATTAAAACTCAATTAAGTCCTCCTTGGAGTTAACAACATTTTAAATTATTTTATCATATCAACATTTACCTAGTTACTACACTGTTTAAAGTAGTAATTATATAAGGGGAATCAGATTCAATTACAGATTTTAACCAATTTAGTTATACATTTATATAAATTAAGTAAAGTGGACTTAAATTTAATTTAAATAATTTCTTTTAATTAGATTAAATAAAAAATTTAAATTTTAAATCTGACAATAAAAACATTATTTATCTAATAAATTTAATATAAGAAAAATAATGTTACAGTTGACTATATGAATATTAATATTTCATTCCTTATATCATATTTTATATTTACATTTTTTAATTGTAAAATAAGTTTTTAATTATTATTTGATATTTAAGTATTTTAAAAGTTATTGTTTATGTTTGTGTCATGGATACTAAAAATATTGATTTTGTGATTTTATCTTTAAATTATTTATCTATCTTATTATATTTTTAATTATTTATTTATTAATTTTCTTGCTTTCTCCGTGTTTGGTCACTTCAATTCGTTCTAAACGTCCGTCTTGGAAACCAACAGAATTATAATGTTTAGTTGGATATTGTTGGTTATTGATTTTAATATTATTTTTGTGATGCTGGATAGTATAATATCTTTGATCTGGGATATGCCACACAGGTTCTATAAAAGATCTTCCTTTGATCATTATATTGTCTTTGTTTCATTCTGAGATAAAAATATAGCCCATGATGAAATCTATCATAGTAGTAATGTAATTTGGATTTCCTTTGAATGCTTATCCTAAATATTTGTAAGTGACCTGCTAAATTTGTATTCCATTGATCTTCCTTCGTTGATTACAAAGAGACACCATTTTGCAGCAACTCAAGAACAAGATGTCCAAAGCTCAAGTTGTTGCTGGTATGAACCATTCTCTCTGATATTCTCTCTATTTTCTCTCCCTTCCTGCATGTCTCTTCTTCCCTGATTTTCTATGTCATTCTGCTGTAGGTGGAGATCGTGACTCTATCCGGAGCTGATTCCCGTAACTTTTGTTTTGGAAATACTTGTTTTGTTCTTCGTTTATTCCATTATAACATACAAAGGTCTTGCATACCTTGTGTTTGTTGAAAGAATGTTGAGTAGATTCAAAATTAATACCATACCAGTGTCTTGTGTCAACTTGTTATGAGATTATTCGGCTTTTAACCGGTATTTTGTTGTTCAAGTTTTAAATAGTCTATATTAGTAACTTCACTAGTTTCTAGTTGAAGACATGTATCACTTCAATTTTTTTTTTAATAAAAAAATGTTCACTATATTGTTTTAGTTGTTAAAGATTTCATCAATTATTGGTGTCATTAGCTGGACACTATAATTGAAAAGTGGAAAACACTGTATATGTTGCTTCGACCGAAACTTAACTTGTTTACTGTAATTGGCGAAATGAATTTGAAGAGAATTGAATAGCGAATATTATTGTAATATACCTTGTGGTGAATATTTTATCCACATATTGTAAAGTTTGTGTCCGATGATGTGCCACTGAGTTATTAAATTCATTTTGGTGGACCATAGGCATAGCGAAATGGAGGCAGACCAATAAATGTCTCTGAAAATAATGTGCTAAATGAAAATTGAATTAGGAGGCTGCACAGAAAATTGATCATTTGCCATTTCTTAATTGTTCTTTACATTTACTGCACAATGTCATTTTTAACATTATCTTCTCAAATAAATAGAAAAAATGCTAGAACATAGCAATGAACTTTGCCAGAGCCGTGCTAGTTGCCACATCTATGATCTACCTAAAAGACAAAAATATGCGAGAGCCGTGCATCAGAGAAATTGTTCTCAAGCACTTTTTTGGCTAAAGACACTTCACAAAACCATTCATCAGCTCCCGAGTTCAACCACCAATAAAAGAACAACTTCTATACAAACGAATACTATGATTGTGACATTAATCATACACCAACGTTATCGGAATTAAACACAGCTGTCAAATGGCTGATTCTGAAACCAGCATTAGTGGCGTAATCAACATCCCTGCAATTCTTCGTTTTCACAGGTCGAACTTCAAATCCAATGGACCTTTTAGGAAACAAAGACTCAGAAGACAAAGGTGATGATGATGCCCTTTTAGTTGCAACTGCATTAGTTGTTCGCTTGTAAGCACTGAACCACTTGGCTTGCATGTACACATTTCTCCTCCACGGTGGTATGTGCAGGTTCATTCTTTTCATGGAACCCTTAATAGCAGTGCACATTAGTCTCACAACCTGTTTAAGCTCATCCACTTTACCCACAAATATCAAAGGGAAAACATCTAACAAGGCAGAATATTGATTTGTGGGACGAGCTATTTCGAATTCCAAAGCAAGGCAAATTTCAACCACATAGCGTTTTCCCTTCAAATTGACATCAATGTACTCATAATTACCAGCTGTTAATCTTCCATTTTTCTCCCACTTCGATTTGCAGAGCCCTGCAAAAAGAGGGTATAATTAAGTCATCAAACCAAGTTCCCAATTACCACGATCATTCTCAGTGATAACTTCACACAATTAAAACCATGAAAATCAAATTCTTAATTCAAATTTCACAAAAATTGTGTGGATGCTGTAAACTATAATTTAAGAACCAAAACTGTTTGTTATATAATACTAACCAGCATCAAAACCTTTTTCCCTCAACTGAGACATCAAATGGCGTTTGCAATTGCTACCAACAACTCCAGATGCAACTTCAACCTCTCTCCTAATTCTCTCTTTTGCGTCCCTTTCATCCTCGTCATCCTCTTCATTTCCGGAAAACAAACTCCGCAACATTTCTTTCTTCTCCGAATCAGACCACTCGGTTTCCTCAAGCTGTTCTTCGCCGCGCTCTTCCTCAAAGTGAACAACGCCACCCACTTCTTCTTTTTCTCCCGTTGTCTCGTTCTTCTCCATGAAAGACTTCACGAGATCAGACAAATCGGTTAAACTCTCCGGCGAGTGCTCGCTCCCGCTGCTCTCGCAGAGCCTCACACGTGCCACGTCAGCGTCAAACGCCGCTACCATTCTCTGAAACCTCACGGGAATCCTTGCCATGTCTGAAAAAATATTATGCACCCCTTTCTCTGGCCTTCAGAAGGAGCATATAAAGATAGGAAGGAAAAATAAAGCAATGGTGGGGGTTACACTGTGTTATGGTTACATGTGACGTTGAAATGTCGATATTGTGTCCACATGAAAGAAGAGGGAAATGGCATCATTATTTATACATAAATGCTGAGCTGAAACAGTGGAGTTTTTTTCTCTTATCTTTTTGTAAATTAAAATTAATGAATGTAGTCAAATTATTGAACTGATTTGGTGAATGTGGTCTTAAAGAGCGTCCCGATTCAGTGGTAACTGTAGTTGAAGGAATGAACATTGGCACACTGCTTCTTATCAAAGAAGATTAAGCAGAGTCAAAACTCAAAGTTTATTTGCATAATTACATGGAAAAAAATTCACAATCTAGAACTTGAATACCTTACTTGTCTCATTGTCATCATCATGGGAAAGGAAAGTTTGATTGTAGTTATTTCAGTTATTTCTAACTTTTTTATCATAAAATGCATACATCTACATAATGTTGACATAAAATTAAAATAAAAAACAAAACGCATATTTTGTTATGTGTAGATTACATCTCGTGATCTTTCATTTTTTTTTAATAATTAATCAACTAGTGTAGATAACATGTATTTAACATTTATTAAGTAAAAAATAGACATGGAATTGAATTTAATATAACATCTTAATTTAAAAGTTGATGTTGAAAAATCTATTTTTGAATGAAGAACAAGGCAGCTAAATTTTGATTGAATATTTTTATTAATTAGTTTATTTCACCCATGTGGAATTACTTCGGAACAATATTAAATGTAGCTCCAGTCAAATTAAGCAAACAATTAAATGTTATGCATCTTGCGTGTTTTCATTTTGTTAATCGGGGAAAATTATTATTAATCATAACAAAATGTTTTATGAAAAATAAATATACATTAATTTGTACAAATACACTGTAAGGGTTTGATTGTACAAATAAAAAAGAATGAATATAAACCAATTTTGATGGTTCAGGTTAGTTTAACGTCAAGTCTAGTTCGGTCTACTTTCGCATCCTTACCTAAGTTGAAAAAAAAGATAACCATGTTAAAAAAATGAATTAACCATGTTATAAAAAATATTTCATAGGAAAATAGATAATTTACCAATGTTATAAACTATGTTATATAAAAATATTGTAAAATTGTTCTACACTATATGTATAGCAAGTTTATTAACATTACCATCAATTTTACTTTAAAAAATCATATTTACGGAGATTTTTATTTAGTAAAGGTGTAAAATTGTGTTTTACTATCATTGTATATTACCTTCAAAATCTTATTATATCACTAATATTTTTTTATTACTATTGTAATCAATATTATTTATATTAGTATAATTTAATTGACTATTCAGTATACATATTGGCTGTTCAGTATACTCTGTAAGACTTATCGACTTCCCAAATAAATGTACTAATTCCATGTTCTTTAAAATATTACTTCTATGATCCATCAACACATTAAATATATTATTTGTGTTTGGAGCTGTTTGAAGATGCCTATTAAATCGGTTTGAGTATAACTTTTACAAACTAGTCTCAACTCTATTTTTTAATATTCTAGGAAAAATATTCTATAAATGTAGCCAACAAAGTAAAGATTTTCAACCATGTTTTCTTATTTATTTATAAGAGATTCAAATATAATCTTAACCATATTTTTCTATAATCTTAACTATATTCCGTAATCGATACATATTAAATGATTGAATACGGTAATTTATGATGTTCATTTTTTATAACATTATCTTATACTAAAATATTTAATACTTTTAAGATGTTCATTTTTACTAATATCATTTTATATTAAAATATTTTAAAGTATTTTATAATTTTACATCATATTTAACTAGTATAAGCATAAACAATTTTCAAAAAAAAAATTAAATCATTGACACTTTTACATTTTTTTTATATTTTCCTTAACTTGTTTCAAATTAAAATATTTTTTTTTAGAATTCTGACCTTTTAAAATTAAGTATATAAGTGTACTTTTTTTCAGTGAAAATGTATTATATATATATATATATATATATATATATATATATATATATATATATATATATATATATATATATATATAAATAAAAAAAAAAATATATATTAATATATATTTTTATTTATATTTATGAATATATATATATATATAAT
>Ga0099822_1003452_pt1 | contig 20241 bp, 16 predicted proteins | sample CowpeawhiteBW_FD_76839 | JGI IMG/M metagenome (GOLD analysis project Ga0099822, IMG submission 76839) | Root nodule microbial communities of legume samples collected from California USA - Cow pea white BW | ecosystem: Host-associated > Plants > Roots > Nodule | place: USA: California | collected...
AGCATTTCAAATGCAAGCATTTTTTTGAAGGATTTCAATTAGCTAAATTAGTAGAAATTCAAATACCCTCAAAATAGGTGGAATTTGAAATTCTTCTCACTCAACCTCACATTCTAGACGATCTAGATGGGCACGACGACTCGGACGTACCCGACGACCCGGACGGGCCAAACGACCAGAACGTGCCCGATGACCCAGACGGGCTAGACGACCCGGACGGGCCCGACGATCCGGACAGGTCCAACGACCCGGACGGACTCGACGACCCGGACAAGCCCGACGACCTGGACGAACCCGGCAACCCAGACGGACCTGACGACCCAAACTCGCCCGACGACCCAAACGACCCAAACGGGCCCGATGACCCAGACAGGTCTGACGACCCAAACGGGCCTGACGATCCAGACGGGCCCGATGACTCGGACGGGCCTGACCTAGACAACCCGAACGAGCCCGACGACCTGGACAGACCCAACGATCCAAACGAGCATGACGGCCCAAACTAGCCCTTCCAAATCATTGGGCCCGACAACCCGGACGAGCCCGACGACTCGGACGTTCCTGACGACCCGGAAGTGCGGGACAACGCGGACAGGCTCGACGACCCGAACGGGCCCAACGACCCGAACAGGAACGATGACCCAGACGGGCCCGACGATCCAAACAGGCCCGACGACTTATACGGGCCAGACTACCCGAACGGTCCCGACGAACCGGACTAACCTGACGGTTTGAATGGGCCCGTACAAGTTGTCGGGCCCGTCTAGGTCATCGGGTCTGTTTGGGTCGTCGAGCGTGTCCAAGTCGTTGGGCCCATCTGAGTTGTCGGGCCACCCAACCTGTCTGGGCTTCCCAGCCTGTCCGGGTCGTCGAACGTGTGTAGTATGGGCCATCAGGCCTCTAGATCATCAGGCCACCCAACCTGTCTGGGATTTCCAGTCGGTCCAGCTCGGGTGGGTCGTCGGGTCTAACCAATCTGGTTGCGTAGTTGGGTCTGCCCGACCCATCTGGGTTGTCGAGCATGTTTACAAATTTATCATGAACTCAAAACATAATTAAGCGTAAAATAAATATTGTTAAAATTAAATTTTATCTCACAATAAATTCAATTTGTTTTTTCCAAACAAGAAATTGAAATGTTAGGTATTTTAATGTCCTTATCCAAACAAGTTATTTAAAAAATGAATGGAATTTAATTACAAGCAATTCAAATACAAAGCATTTCAATTTCTAAGCATTGTTGAAATGCTCCATCCAAACACAAGGTTAGAAACAAATTAAAGATATCATTTCATTTCCTTCCTCTTGAATAGTACATTTTTAATAGCAAATAAACCCTTTAAGTATATTTTTTACTTTACAAAAGATATTGGAAAAACACGTCATCTTTATTTCCAAGAATAACCCTATTAATAAATAAATAAATAAACATAAGGATACACAAACATTACAATGTGCAAACTTCAAATCTCTTGACCCCAAGTACACTCACAATCTCCATAGCAAAAGTTTAACTACACTTCATAACATTATACTACAAATGTGTAAAAAAAAAAAAAACAAACATTAGTTCAAAGTGTCTTAGACTTAGGATGATCAAAACCATAAACCTAGAATCCATTATATAGCCACCAACACTCACTCCCTTGCTTATCCTAGGTGATGTGGAACTTTACAAGATGCATAATTTTCAGTCATACTCAACAATGTCCACCATGATAAATAGACGCATCTTCATTGCCTATACCAACAATCATACTCCACTTCATAAAACAGTATATTCACCTGGAATTAAACCATCCCAAGAATTTTCATACACTCTGCATCAAAGCTAGTCAATACTCATGTATAAATTACAACTAGAAAAAACTTATCTCACAATCTGCCCAAACAGGAATTGTCACATGTCACAATCCTCCACTTTTTAATAAGACCAACCAAGAGATGCCAAATGTCACCTCCATCCACTCTTATATTTAACCAACCAGGAGTTGCCACGTCATCTCCTTCTTCCTTAAGAAAATCTACAAAAAACACACAGTATTCGTCTTCATCTTCATCACATCACCACAGTCAGACACCACAACTCAGATCCATCGTTCAACTTTCATCAAAGCGGCAGGACCTCATTACCACTATGCCTCAGCTCATGCAGATCGAAACAACTTTGTCCATCATCACACCATTGTCCACTACGAGCAACACCGGAGTAGACCTAAAACCTCACACACTTGCCATCGTAGTGCATCATCACTAGACCAGCATGAACCACCACTGTTGCACTCGCTAGGTCGAAAGACGTGAACTCCGCTCAAGCCACAAAAAATTACAACAACCCAGATCTGCACTGCTCTAGCAGCTCTAGCCACCACAAGATCCACCCTGCCCAAATGTTGGAAATTGCTACACCTTGCTAGAAAAGGCATGCCCAAATCGCTTGAAAATGCACACGAGCATATCAACACTCACCAGAGCTCTCACCATCATCATTCGAACTCCACCTATTGTAGTAGATCAGACACCTATCACATGGAGATCTATGAACTCAAAAACCACTAGACCTCCAAGCGCACACCACACAATCATAGATTTACGAGCTATAGTGAACCAATAATCGAAATAGATATGTAAACCGTAGAGCACTTCCTCCACGAATCTGTCGCAAACCACAACTCACATAGATCAAATCTCCATCACTCATCACTAGTCGAACCATGTGAACACCAACCGCGACCTCCACTGCAAATCTAGGAGCACCCTCGACTGATAATGCGAGCTCCACTACAAATCCAGTGCAACTCAGAGTCCTTGCACGTCCAAGAGCCTATCTCCAAATTCACCACTCCAACACGACGCTAACAATGATATTTTCATCAAATTTCTTATTGCAACTTCAACAAACAAGGATGATTCTCCAGCAACAAGAAACTCATCTTTTCTTATCTGGAAGATTATACTAAACTGTAATCATAGATCGTATTATGAATATCCTATCGAACCATAAGCTTTAATACCACTTGTTGGAAAAAAAACATATCGCCTTTACCTTGAGAATCACCCTACTCACAAAGAAATATATAAACATAAGGATACACAAACAATATAATGTGGAAACTCCAAATCTGGAGAAAAAAACCATGGTCGTTATCTAAAGTCAACTAGAGAATAACATTATGTTAAAGTATTTAGAACACAAAGACAACACTCTCTCAAATCCTTTGACCCCAAGTACACTCACACACCCTAAAGAAAGAATTTAACTAAACCTCACAACACTACCAGAAGAGTATAACAAAAGCCAAACACTGACTTAAAGTGTCTTATACTTTGAGTGACTAAAACCATGAATCTAGAGTTCATTATACAACCACCAACATCCACTCCCTTGCTTATCCTAGGTGATGTGGGACTTTACAGGATGCATAATTTTCAATCATACTTAATAGAAGAAGTGTTGCTAAGTGACATGAATTGAAAGATAAGTTCGAACATAAAAGTATCGAGTGTCTATAGAATCAAGGAGGGTTTAAAATCCTTTCTATTTTTCCTTTAGATTGGGAAGAGGATTTGAGGAAAGATTTGAGAAGATGAATAGGGGATTATGGTGTTGTTTGGAGTAATAGATAGATGAAGGGATTTGAAGGAAGAATTTGTGAATAATTTAATAGATGTAATTGTTAGAAAAAATGTATAAATAAATTTAAATATAAGATTACTATTTTTCTCCTATAATTAAAATAAAGTTAAAATAAATGAAATTTCGTTAAAATTAATTTTAAGTTAATAGAAAATATAATGAATTTATTAAAATAAACATTTTAGTAAATGTAAATTTAAAATAATATATGATTAGTTGAAAATAATTTGCTTTTAAATATTTAATTAAAAAAATTAATAATATCAACAAGTAATTAATTTTGTCACTATTAAATTTATTAGTATTTTAAACAAAATTGGAAAATGAAATTGTATGCAAATATTGTTAAAATAGTAAACAATCTTTCATCCTTGAGGCAAGGATTTTGTGAAAGGGGGCATTTGTTATTATGGGATTTTGAATGTTGTCAATTTAATCGTATTACTAATCAAAATAATTCAATATAGTTTCTTCTCCATCAAATTCACGACAACATCATTGTTATTACAATGATGTTCAACAAGAACGTGAAGACCTAGTTGAAGCAAGTGAAATTTCAAACTCCATCAAACATGTCAATATGTCATGACATTTATAAGGTTGAGAGTATTATTTAACTTATGTGGAAGTTGGATTTCCTCTTCTTCTTTTTCTTGGTCGATTAGTGTGTTTTCAAGTTACATTTATTTTAATATTTTAAAATATATTAAAGAAATTTTTAATATATGTGTAACTTAGAAATATAATAAAAGAATAATAAAAAAAAACTCAATAGAAAATTGAGACTCGGTGTGGTCGTAACTATAGTAAGTATACAATATGTGGACATTATAAAAGTTCATATAAGAATTCCTGGCAGTTATTTTTTAACAGATGGCGGTGAGATTTTGTATCAGAAATTTGACTCCAGGTTATAGAAATTCCACATCATGTGCAGGGTTCCTAAGAACTATTGTTCCCATGCATTTCTCTTCCACAAGCTCAAGTTAGCCAAATTGCTCAATTATTATTACATTGAGGACAAAAAAATCACCATTAATGCTGTTCTTTTTGTCCTTCATCATATGGTTAGAGGCACATCTCTATCACAACACATAAAATCTCATGCTATCATAGAAGCAATGCAAATTTGACATTGCTAAGTAGATTTCAGATATAAATTACTTAAAGATGAGATAAGACCAAATTACTTCCTGTACTTTTAGAAGAAGAAAAAAATTAACTAACCAAATATCAACAGTGACAGTTTTAGCAGTTACAGTAGTGATGAAAATTCAAACCATGGTTGTGCACAGAAGTCAAAAAGCACTGCTTGCTTATCAATTATCATGAACCATTTATGAAACTTCAATCAATCTCTCTAAGCTTTTACTAGTGTACTAAAGAAGAGGCTATCAATGGCTATTGGGTTGGCCATAGCAAGTGAAAATGTCCAAAGCAATGGTAAGATAACCCTTTATGTTGTGCTGTCTTGCATGATGGCTGCCATGGGAGGTTTCATCTTTGGCTATGACATTGGAATAGCTGGTGGGGTGACCTCAATGGAGCCATTTCTGAAGAAGTTCTTCCACAAAGTGTATCTCAAGAAACAAGAAGCCAAAGTCAGCAACTACTGTGTATTTGATAGTCAACTCTTGACCTCTTTTACATCATCTCTCTATGTTGCTGGCCTTGTTACTTCCTTCTTTGCTTCTTATGTCACCAAAGCCTTTGGCCGCAAACCATCCATGGTGGCCGGCGGCGCCGCCTTCCTGGCCGGTACTGCTTTTGGAGGTGCAGCTTTTAATGTGTACATGCTCATAGTTGGTAGACTTTTGCTTGGAGTTGGAGTTGGTTTTGCAAACCAGGTAGCTACCTTTTCCTTCATTTTTCTGCATTATAACAAGCATTTCAGATATTTAGTACAACTTACAACTTAAGATTCAATTGGAGACTAGACAGTGCTTGTCTAGCCAACAAAATGAAGAACTTCTTGGAAGATTAAAACTATGTAATTTACTTTCCTGAAATTTAGGATCTAACTTCTTTTTTTGCGAAGTTCATTTAGACTGTTGAAGACAAAATGAAAATAAAAGAATAACCATTGATTATGATTTATTTAATGCTGGCATAGCTTTTAGGACTTTTGGTAATTCTCATGCTTTCTAGAATAAGTTGGGGATGTCTACTTTACTGCAAACTTGGCTCAACCATCTCACATACGAACATTTTCTTAGTTATTTTACCAAATCAGAATGACAAGACAGTAATTTCTTTCAGATTTTGTACTGATTCTGTAGGCTGTTCCTTTGTATCTATCTGAAATGGCACTACCACGACTAAGAGGGGCAACTAGCAATGGCTTCCAATTAAGCCTTGGCATTGGTGCTTTGTTTGCTACCCTAATCAACTATGGAACAGAGAAGATTGAAGGTGGTTGGGGTTGGCGTGTTTCCCTAGCCATGGCAGCAGTGCCAGCCTCAGTGCTAACACTTGGTTCACTTTTCCTCCCTGAAACTCCAAACAGCTTAATCCAACGAGGCCATGACCATCAAAAGGCCAAGTTACTACTTCAGCGAATTCGAGGCACAGAAGATGTGCAAGCAGAACTTGATGATCTTATAACAGCAAGTTCTTCAAAAGCCAACAACAAACAATCATTTAAGACCATTTTGAAACGAAGATATAGGCCTCAGCTTGTGATGGCAGTAGCTATACCATTTTTCCAGCAAATGACAGGGATAAATGTGATTGCTTTCTATGCCCCTTTACTTTTTAGGACAATTGGGTTAGGAGAAAGTGCATCGCTGTTGTCAGCTGTGATGACGGCAGTTATAGGTACTGCCTCAACATTCATATCAATGCTCATAGTTGATAAACTAGGAAGGAGAGCCTTGTTCATTATTGGGGGCATTCAAATGTTTGCATCACAGTGTATAGTTGGTGGCACAATGGCCTTTCATCTGAAAGATCATGGTGGATTAAGCAAAGGGTATGCTTGTGTGGTTTTGGCTATGATATGCATATATGTTGCTGGGTTTGGGTGGTCATGGGGGCCATTAGGTTGGTTAGTGCCAAGTGAAATTTTTCCTTTGGAAATTAGATCAGTAGGGCAAAGCATCACAGTGGCAGTGAGCTTTATCTTCACTTTTGCTGTTGGTCAGACTTTTCTGGCCATGCTTTGCCACTTGAAGTCTGGGATTTTCTTCTTCTTTGGAGGATGGGTGGTGGTCATGACTCTATTTGTGTATTATCTTCTGCCAGAGACCAAAAGTCTGCCACTTGAACAGATGGAGAAAGTGTGGCAAGAACATTGGTTTTGGAAGACAATAGTGGCTGAAACGAGTGATAAAGAGCATAAACGTGAGATATGAATATAATACTTGAAGGAAATTCTAAATCAAATCCTCTACTGATGTTAGCTTAAACATTTGTCTGTATATCGTTACCTCGACTATAAAGCAACACAATGGTTTTCAGTTTGAAAAGTTAGATTATAATAATTAAAACAGTTTTCTCCACTTTTAAAGTATACTTCTTAGTTGACAGAAGAAGTGCTGGCAAGTAACATGAATTGGACGACCAAATTCAAAGATGAAAGTATCAAGTGTTGATAGAATCATGGTGGTTTTACAATCCTTACCATTTTTTCTTAAGAGTAGTTTATGGTAGAAATGATTATTACTTGATATTGAATAAGAGATCTACTCTGCTTGAATTTGCAGAGATATAACTTCATCGGTATATAGGGTGGAAAACTAAGAATAAATTCCGATGTGACTGAGACATGTTCATCCCCATTCATTTCAAGCACTTTTTCTATACTTCATGCATTATCTAAATCACAAAAACTGACAGTAACGAGTTGTAAGTCACTTTTCTTATTACTTGGGCAGACAACATTGAAACTGTAGTATGAAACTCGTGCAAACATTGTTACAATTGTAAACAATCTTTCAATCATTGTTAATTGAAATATTAAATGCAAGAATAATATTACAATAAAAGCACATTTAAGCGCTATTAATTTTCCTACTGATTTGAATTCATTTGTTGGGAGATACTCATTTCTTGAATAGTTTCAGTCTCAGGGTAGCACAGTAAAAACTTCAACGTCTTTCATTGCAGGGCTCCTTACTGAGTATTGAAATGTCCAACCATGGCAGGCACCAGCATGCTCCCCCTTTTTATTGAGGGCAACAACGGCTCCCAAAAAATCTGGAAATTTTCTTGCTATTCTTGCCATTGCATCTTTGGCAGCAAGTTTGGGCTCCATTCCCAACCTCATACTTTCCACAACTTGATAGCTGAAATTGAATAGAAGTATTCATCTAGATATTCATAACTGAAAACACATAAGAATATTCAATTGAAGTGTTACTATACAAGATTAAGACTGCTTGAAAGTTGAAACTACCACGGTAAAGAATATGTTGTTTACAGGTTAATGCACTAGAAAAATAAGTTTAATATATATATTACTTGCAAAATAAATTATCATCTACCTATTATTAACCAAGAACATCACATGATAGACCAGTTATGCTCACCCCAAATAGCAGTTGCTTGTCAAAATTAACAAGCAACAGATATGCAATAAAGATAAGACACAATCAAATTGTCTGTGTGAGTATATGCCAATATGCATAACTTTCTGAAGACAATCTAAGAAAAAGCAACTCATTATGTAAACTGGAGAAACCAGAGACTTTCTATGCTACCATGGAAGGAAGCGCATCATGATGTCACCATCCCCAGTAGCACAACATGCACCAACTTCCTCTACAGCATATGCTGAGGATCCAGCTATGGGGCCATCACCTACCCTGTAATCAAAAAAATAAATTAATTATAAGAATCAGCGAGAGAACATACTGAGGATGATCAATTTCTGCTGCATTAACTTAGTGTGCAGTATATATCCAAAGAGGATATGTATTTGGAATTGACAGAAGCACTTTCCCCTAATGAAAACACTCCTAGGAGAGTTATATGAATAAAGACAGGACAGTCTAATTTCTAAAGCCATTCCTTCTCTAGTTAAGTATATAACAGTCATGATAATTAATGGAAATTGGTCATAATCAAAATAAAAAGGACTAAAAACCAATTACATGTGACTTCAACTAAATCAAGATAATTTAGCTCGAAAAGGAAGAAAGGTTTGGTCATTCAAGAAACGAAAAGATCAGTCCACTTCTAAAACTGGCACACACAAGGTTACCTGCCAGGAATCTTGAATGTTGCCCCATTAGTTGATGTGCCAACGGCAATGTGTCCCATCTGTGCCAGATGGAACTTGTCAAATGCATACATAAAGTGATGTCTAAAATTCAATTTTATGCTAAACCTTACTCTATCAATAACAGCCATTGATATAGTATCATGGCTATGAAGACCAACACGAGGTAACCCAGAATTAGTGGTCAGCATATGACCAGTACTGGAGCATGTTTCACCAGGATGCTGCAGGTAATGTGTTGGACTATAAGGACCACAACTATTTGCAGGTGACACATTTTTCCTGAAATTTGGTTGACAACAACCATCTTTCCATTTGGTCCACTTCTCCATAGATTCCGGTGAACTCAAGTTTGTAGGTCCCGGAAGACCCATTGAAATAGCAAATTCTGATGCTTTCTCTCCTACAAGCAAAGTATGTTCAGTGTGTTGCATCACTAACCTGGCAGCCTTGATTCCATCAGTTACGTATCTCATGGCTGCAACAGCTCCTACTTCCATTGTCAACTGTGTGTCCCCTTAGCAGAAGATGGGTCAAAAAATCATGCCAGATCAAGAAAAAGTAATATGCATGACACAAAATAATTAGCAGATCAAGAACATGGTAATTCGTAGCTACCCCATCCATGATCAGAGCATCAATTGTAGTTTCTCCATTCTCATCTGGACTTCCACCTGGACCAACTGTTCAGAATAGGATATTCAAAAGGGATGCATACATATGATGAAGACATGAAGAAAAAAGTCAAAATGGAATCTCAAGATGGTGAAGGATTTTTAACAGAATGAACAAAAACAGAACCAAAACTCTGTCTTATTCATTCATATAGGAGTAAAAACACAGAATTTTTCAAAACTCTTCCCTTCCCACGAAACAAGCTTTATTACCAATTTCAACCTTTCCAAGTAGATTATTTTCATAAACCACAACACAACAAGTCACACTTGAAAAGCAAGTTTGCTAAGTAATGTCAACTAACCATAACGTCAAGTAAATATTATTTTGTGTCAGTGCAGGAGGGACTAAAATAGTTAAATTTTACATTTGAGAAGCCATAAAGACAAATAAAATAAATATAGTGCAGGACTGGCAGCATGTTTAAGATAATGACTTTGTGAGCCTAGGATTAGTATCAATCCAATAAGCACTAGATAAGAATGGATGAAGCTCTCAGCAAAAATCAACTATCAAATACTTCAAAATCACAACACGGAGAGATAAGTTCACACCCAATCTACAGTTTCCATTGAACCAATAGGCAAAGTAGGTTCAAATATTTCATATTGAAAAGTCCTTATCATGTTCCAAACATTCAAGTTCCAACCTGTTCCATCACACCTGAGTTCCTCACAGGCAGAGCAACCCTCAACCACGGAATCCACAGCCGAGGAGCCACCATCAACAGCCTTCCATGCAGCTCTGACAGCCTCAACGAAGGGCCACGTGCTCACAACCAAAGGGTACTCTTCCGATTGCACGGTTTCATTCCCCACCACCTGGTTACAAACAACACCATCACATCAATACTTGCCTAAACTGGAAAAAGTTAAGATTTTTAGTGTTGGAACTCAAAATTGATTACTTCTACTCTGATTAGAGAAATGATTTGAGAGTACCACAGAGAATAGAGGGAGAAGGAAGATAATGACGAAGGACTTTGCAGACATGGAGATGGATTGGTGATGGAGGTTGTACCACTGTTCTCCAAGGTCTCTGAAATGCATTAAGAGCAACCCAATTTGGAGATTTTTGATTGGGATAAGGGAACACTTCCCAAGACATTCAAAGACACTATTGTTGGAAATATTGCAGAAAAAATAATATAGAGATCAAATGGAAACAATACATTAGAATATAATTTGATTTGAAGATAATGAATAAGATATTCTATTGTTAAAAGAGTAAAAGCACTTAATCAGATTCAATAATCAATGACTAAGGGAAATATCATCAACCTGGTTTTCTGGTTTAACAACTCCACTTCTTCCAAAGCTAGATCGACGACAATGAAAGTAATTTTAAGGGTTTAAATACGTTTTTCTCTTTCATTTTAAAATTTGTCCCATTTTAAAATTTTGGATTAATTTAATCTTTTAATTTTTAAAATACATGAATTTAGTTCTTTTAATCAGATTTTATAAGATTTATTTGACATTTCAAGCGTCTTTCATAAAAATGTATCAAATAGTCTAAACAACTCAGATACAATCTTGAAATACGTACGAAATATCAAATAAATCTAACAAGATTTTATTAAAATGACTAAATTCATGTATTTTGAAATATAAAATACTAGATTGGTCCAAAATTTCAAAATGAACTAATTTTAAAATTCATTGAGAGGTAAGGGACCAAAAACATATTTAACTCATATTAAATGTTTATACGTAATTTTAAATTTTTTTAAAATAAAATTTTAAGAAAACAAATTATTTAAAAAATGGTTTTAAATTTGAAATAATTTAATAGTATATATGTTTTGAGAACTTTTTTTTTTAGAGAAGACATGTTGAAATATTTTGTATTCAATGAAATATTTTGCAGAACAACAATTCCGGAACATTTACGAGGAGCAGTTAGCAATTATGGAATTATAGAGGTGCAGAAAGCAAAAGCGTGCTGCTAGTCCAGCCCGTGATAAATTAATTAATTTTTGTTAGAGGTTCTCTTCGTCCAAATTGGACGACCATTAATTACTCCCAGAGAATAATCGTATAATTTCGTTTGAGACAATACTCCCATCAATTTTCTACGTTCTTTTTTTCAAACTTGTACAATTTCCAATTACGACACCTGCTATTATTATTGTTTTCTTCCTTCTGTATTCTTTGAAACTACTCATTGAAAAAAAATTCTTCAAAATATCTATTAGAGATGTCAAAATGGGTTTCAACCCGTGAGTTAATCCGGCTCACCACGGGTTCGAGCCGGGTTGGGTTGAGAAAAATTCAATTTTTTCAAAAGTGGGTTAAACTCAACCCGGCTCACTTAACCCACGGGTTGGGTTAAACGGGTTCGAACCGGGTTGAAGGTGGGTTGGCCCAAACTTAACCCACCAACATTTTTTTACAATTTTTTTTTTATTTTTTTTAAATTTTCTTTTAATTTTTTTAAATTATTTACTACTCCAATTATATTTGTTCATAATTTCATATTTTTAAATGCTAGAATGTTACCTAATTATATTTGAATTATTTGAATGTTTAATTAATTTGATTGTCAAGTTATATATATGTTGATACTTTAATCTTTAAATATAATATTTATAGTAAATTATTCAAGTAACCATCTTATAAACAATTTTTTCTAAATTAGCATGAAAAAAATGTATAGTTTTTTTTATTTATATTTTGTTGAATAGCATAATAGAAAATTTGTAATATTAGTCATGCTTTTTTAGACTAATGATACTTTCTTGGAAATAATTCTTCATATATTGGTGGTGAGCATGATCAAAACATTGGTTATTGATTTTACTATGATTGTCATCTCATGGATTACTTAAAAATTTATTTAAATATTTAAATAATAAAAAAATAATAATAATTTTTTTAGGTGGGTTGGTGAGCCAACCCACTTAACCCACCAACCCGTGGTGGATTGAGCCGGGTTACAAAATTTCTGGCTTACCAGAAAGTGAGACGGGTTGAGTTTACTCATTTTTAACCCGGCTTATGGTGAGCCAACCTGTGTGAGCCGGTTGACTCACTTTGACATGTCTAATATCTATCAAACAATAATTCTAAGAATACTTTAATTATATATAGTTATTCTAACCTCTATACATAATACAGTTATTATGGTTTACTAATTAGCAATATAAGTTGACTTTGCCAGAAGAGTAACTTTTTTTTTACACATGAACGGTGAGGTTTTCGAAATTCACAAAAAGAAAAAGGAAGTGAAAAATAAAATAAAATTTAGATGTTTTTTCTTTCTTGTTTTTCTCTTGCAATTACAACAAACGATAAACGATGTCATAATAATAAATAAAAATAAATAAAAGTAAGAAAAGTAGAAGAATTTATTTAAAGGAAGAGAAAAAAAAAATTCCTGAGTTGGTTGGTATGCTGCCATAGTTGCTACCTTCATAGCATGCCTTTTGCATATACTTGATCGGATCTATTCAGCGAACGAACCCTAACCGGTCTTTTTTAGGTCGCTATTTCTCCATTTCTCTTCCGTTCATCGGCGATGGCGTCGCATTTGCTCAATCACTCAGCCAAGGTGAATCATATCCTACCTCTCTACCTACCGTTATCATTTCTCGCGTTTTAATGCAAACAAACCATTTCTTTTTTCTGTTTATTTAATGATTTCTGTTGGATTCAGGTGAAAAATGTTTCCAAGTTGGTGCACCACGAGCGTTATATCTTGGCGCGTTGGTTTTCCGGCGATGCTCAATCCTCTCTCAATAGGAGGCGCGGTAATTGCTTGGTTCTTTGGTTATTTCTCAATTGCAACTAAATTCATAGCAAACTTATTTGTAAATTTGGAATTCTGTGTTGGATTGTCCTGATTAATCATTCCTGCGAAACTTTGAATTTAGAAATGGGAATAGTGTAGAATGCTTGATTTGTTATAGGTGTATTGGCAACCAGTTGGTGTTTTTAATTAAGGTGTTTGTGAGTGAGCAGCAAGTATAAGTGTAACCGTATAGTTTGTATTGGAGAGGTTTGAAGTGATATTAGCATATTCTGGTGTTTGGGAGCCATTTGAAAGCTTGGTGAATGGTGTTCCTTAAGTTTTATTTTCTATGTTAATAATTGTAGTTGGTTATTTGTTTAGATGTACGAAAAACTCAGCTCCCTGAATCTTCAACAAGAAACAGTGTCTTTGAACCGGTCGTCAACTTTACTGTGAGTAGAGCAAATTTACATCAAAACTAAACAATATATCACAAGTTTTTTTTTTGTTTCTGCCTTCAATATCTCTCTTTCTTTTCCTTGCCTACTCTACTGCTTTTCACTTCCTCTTCCTCAGCATTTGTATATTTTCAGCTGACTTGTACTTTATTTTTGACATAAACTTTCATTTGGTACGCAGAAGAGAAGCATCTCCATGGCTAGTATTAGAAGGGGTTCCATTATGGGGTCTGGGTACACCGGAGAGATTTCACCGTATGTCACTTTATGTTATAATAATTTGTTTTTTCCTTGCATATGTCTTGCTTCAAAAGGGATTGACAGTAGCTTTTTAATTGTCAATGAACCGTGTTCTCAAAAAGAAGTTCACAGGTGCTGTCAAGGAGATGCTATGCATCAGCCTCAGGTACAATCAATGGATCTTTGGACTGTTAATTTTATTTCCTCCATGTTCTTGTTGGGTGTTACATTAAGCCTTTCAAAATGTTCCTTGTTGACTATTTATATTTTGATCTTTTATTTCATGGGTCCTGATGAATTTGTTTAAGCTTGATGTCCTTTAATATGGATGATTGGATAAGTAGCTTGGTTAACATGTTCACTGGGTTTTTGCTTTGCATTTAGTTAGTCATCCATATATCAAAGATTTGAAATATGGGTGATGCTTATCACCTATGTGGGGCTTGTAATGCTTTTTTATGTCCTACAGTGCTGCATATCTGACACTTTCTCAGTTTGGCAAATTAAATTTTGAAATTTGATTGAAATGGAAGATGGGTGTTGGACATTTGAAGCTGCATTTAACCGACTGCATCTTTTCTCCTGTAATGTTATTTTTTATAGTGTAAATTATAAATAGAAGGAGAAATGTACTCTGTTGCAAATTGCAAATATAGAGCTACCTCAGGTAATCTTTGCTAGAGTATCTAACTACTCACTGGTGTGTCCTTGACCTTGGATTGAGCTGAGACTTTTTTAAACGGGGTCTTTTGATAATATGCTAAGGGCATCTCCACCATTGGTTATGGAGAGCAGTTCTTACCAGTTAAGAATTGTCTGTGCTTTTTGTAAAAGCAACCGCTGGACCTTGTCAAGCATCAAGCACATTGTGTAAGTGCACTCGAAAAATTGCTTTTAATAAAGATATAAGGTAATATTTACCCAAATAAAAAATAGAAATAAGATGCATTATTGACTAGATAAATAAATGTGTTGTATAAGAGTATATAAAGGGAGATGCTAGGTTGGAGATATGAACTTCTTAAATTATAAAACGTAAAAATAAGTGATGTGTGGTGATAAGACCCATTTAAGATGCATAAGAAATAAAAATACATTGGGTTGGAGATGGCGTAATAATCCTGTACCTAGTTCCCTAAAAGAAGTTGTTAGCTAGGGGTACAAGCATGGTTTATATCACTAATCTCCCGTATACAAGAACTCTTTCTGCATAGAGCATGGGGAATGCACTGTGCACACATATGATTTACCTTATGCCACATTCAACTTATTTAAGAATAGGGTGGAAAGTTGAAAATCTTAACCACTTTATGTTGTAATAGGTGTTCTAATCTCAAGCCTTTTTGGTGGAGATACAAGTGTGAATGGTTTTACATCTGTCTAACATTACTAGACTAAATGTAATGTTTCTCTAACTTGTCAACAGTTATGAGTCTTTTCACATCATGCCACAGCTTGTGCTTCTATATCATTTGTGTTTCCTTACAGGAGATGCCATGCACTTGATTGGTTGTTAGCTAAAAATATAGTTTTTAGGATACAAGAATTGTATTTTTCAAAAAGTTTTCACAGTCTTACACCTCTCCTTAAGCTTCCCTTTTTCTTTATTTTATTTAATAGAATACTATGTTTTGAGACTATATAAATAATAGTGTACTTATTGATTTAATCACCAACACTGGTGAATATATTTCAGATTTACCCCCTCACCAGGAAATTGGAATGCCTTCTCTCTCACCTACAATGACAGAGGTTTCTACTTTTCTGAATCAAATGATATTGTCATATAGTGGGTCATGGTTTCTCCTAAAGAATTCCCAATTATATACAGGGTAACATTGCAAGATGGTTGAAGAAAGAAGGTGATAAAGTTTCTCCTGGTGAAGTTCTTTGTGAAGTTGAAACTGTATGGTTCTTGTACCAGAGACTTGACACATAATACCTCTATTAAGGTTCTTATGCAAACATTGACATAAATGTATTTCATAGGATAAAGCTACTGTTGAAATGGAAAGTATGGAAGAAGGTTATCTGGCCAAGATAGTTCGTGGAGATGGGGAAAAAGAAATTAAAGTTGGTGAGGTATTGATATCTTTTGACTCTCTCCTCCTCTCTTTTTTGAAAGGGACTTTTTATTTATTGTTCCACAGTTTGAAATTGCAAGAAACATATATTTTTTACACTCCGGACTCTATTGACATATGGAAGGCATCACTATTGGTAACATGAAGAACTTCTTTCATAGGTAATTGCTATAACTGTTGAAGATGAGGGGGATATTGGAAAGTTTAAAGATTACAAACCTTCATCATCTGAACCAAGTGCGCCTCCTGCCAAAGAAACATCTGAGCCATCCCCACCAAAGGAGGTGGCAAAGGAGCCTGCTCGAGAACCTGAGGCAAAGGTTTCCAAACCTAGTGTACCAACTCCATCTGGAGATCGCGTATTTGCTAGTCCCCTTGCTAGAAAGTTGGCTGAAGAGAAAAATGTCAGTTATCAATAACAAATTATATGGTTGAAGGTCTTTCAGGAAAAAGCTGGATAATCTATTTCCCTCGCTGGTGTAGGTACCTCTCTCTAGCATTAAAGGAACAGGACATGAAGGACTCATTGTGAAGGCTGATATTGAAGATTTCTTAGGTATAATTCTTTCTATTTATATATTAATTTGTCTGTATACTGTACTTATTATAGTGGAAACACTTCATTGTTATGCTAGATAATGCCTCACTTTGTCTTGCTTGCTCTAGGATATCTTACCATGTGTGGCTGATTAAATTGATTATATTATAACCCTTTTTGGCTTCTGATCCAGCTTCTAGTCAAGTTTCCGCACCCTCAAAGGCCAAGGGTCCAACAGACGCAGCTCTGGATTATATCGACATTCCTGTCTCTCAGATACGGAAGGTAATTTGCTGAAGAAGTCTGAAATTTTATTAGATGATATTTCTGTTTCAAGTGTAAATCAAAGACCAGTTTTTGGACCTTGTCACATGATGTTCTAATTTTGTTGTGAACTTTCATACGGGTTCTTGGTACTTTTGCTAATAACTTCTGGCATATTTTATTTTCTCCTTCTGTGTGTTTGCTTCTATGTTCTGATCATAATATATGTTGTGTTGCGTAAACATGACGGATGTTTTAAATAAAACCATGTATTTTTACAGGTCACAGCTTCACGGCTGTTATTATCAAAGCAAACTATTCCTCATTACTATTTAACAGTGGATGCATGCGTTGATAAACTCATGAGGTAATTCTCCATAATCAATAATATTTGAAAGATTTACCTGCCATACATATTATTTCTGATAATTGAAACACTTTGTCTACAGTTTGCGGGGCAAACTCAATTCATTGCAAGAAGCCTCTGGTGGCTCCCGCATTTCAGTTAATGACCTTGTAATCAAGGTATTGGATTTTTATCTGACTATCTGTTCTTGTCTTCTTGGTTGCTTATTTGGTGCTTAATAAGTAGGGAAGGTCAACATCTTATCTAAGAAATACTACTTGTGGAATGCTTTATGACAGTTAAAATGAAATCATATTAAATGACCTTTCTCTTATTTGATGTTAGCTTGACCAATCTTCCTAGAAGGGACCCCTATTGTGTCTCTTTGGCTACATTAAGATCATAGTAAAACAGAACCAAATTCAGACTAACTTTTATTAAATAGATTGTGAGCTAAATAATATTATGCAAAATATGAAATATGTTGGATCCTTTGCTTGCCTTGGAGGCAATGTAAATGATTTTTCTGTCTCCCATGTGTGTGCTAACTAAATGTGTGTAGGGGATATCGACTATGTGTATTAACTAAGTTATGTATTGCGTCTGGTTACAACCCTTCCATTTCTTTCTTCTCTTTGTTATGATAAAAAGTCTGCAAAAAATCACACAAGTTTTCATAAAATCTTATTTATAACTAACTACAAACTAGAATAAAATTATAACAAAATGGAACTAACTTAACAATAAATAAATAAAAGGAAGATAATTGGTGTTCATTGAATAAAAATTAAGTGTACACAACAATTATCAGTTGTGAAAATGCAGAATGCACTATAGTGAAATGGATTCTAGCCAAATGTTGTTACATGGCTCAACCTTCAAGGGGAGGGTTCAGCTATCTGGCTTGCAGTTATGGCCCAAAACCCTTGTCTCACAAATCACTAAAAGAGGTCTTTTAGCTTAAGTCGGTTCTATGAAGGAGATATTAACCAAGTTATGTATACTATGTGGTCACAAATTCATACCTCGTTGCCAGCATTGTAAAAATAGTAGTACAAGAAACTGCGTTTTATATCTGTGCCTTTGATTTTAGGCTGCTGCATTGGCTCTCCGCAAAGTTCCTCAATGTAACAGTTCATGGGCAAATGATTATATTCGCCAGTAAGTCTTTTAGTTTTTCATTATTGCCTTCAAATTTGTGGATTACTTTAATTGTTAAGTTTGTTATTTTGTTTTTGTGCAGGTATAATAATGTGAATATTAATGTAGCTGTGCAGACTGATAATGGGCTCTTTGTTCCAGTTATCAGGGTGAGCAAGGGCCTCTTTCTAGTATTTGAAATACATTCTAGCGTATATTCCAATTAAAGGTCATCATTTTGACCTATTCATAATACATGCAGGATGCAGACAAGAAAGGCCTCTCTACGATAGGGGAGGAGGTCAAAAAATTGGCAAAGAAAGCCAAAGAAAACAGCTTGAAACCCCAAGATTATGAGGTTATTGGAGTTTGACGTTTATTTTTATTCATCTATGAATAAAGACTACTTGGGCTGGTTTTTAAATTCTTGGGTTGAATTGCATTACAGGGAGGTACGTTTACAGTGTCTAACCTGGGAGGGCCATTTGGTGTCAAACAATTCTGTGCAATCATCAATCCTCCTCAGTCGGGCATTCTTGCAGTTGGATCTGGTAAGAACAGTTTTGCATTTCCCCCTTTTATTTCTTATATCAACTGCAATCACTTTTCTCTTAATGATACCTTCGTATGAACAGCTGAGAGGAGGGTCATTCCGGGATCAGGCGCTGAAGAATTCAAGTTTGGTTCTTTTATGTCTGTGACCCTCAGTTGTGATCATCGTGTTATAGATGGTAATCATTCTTAATCTTAAATGTTTTTTTAACTCAAAATTAAGCTAATTTTGTGGTAAAACATGCCAACGATACACTTGTTCTGTTCAGGTGCAATTGGTGCGGAATGGCTAAAAGCATTCAAGGGCTATATTGAAAATCCAGAATCCATGTTGTTGTAAGAGCAAGTAGAAGTCATAAATTATACTGTAAACGGGGGATGAGGTTTTATTCACTCGGGTATTTCTATAGTCCCATTTGGGTTTGGTTGATTGTGTCCCTGACCAATTTTTGGTTGAAGTGTTTAGTCACTAAAAATAATTTTTGGAGAAATGTAATTTTTTTAATAAGAGGGTAGATGAGGCATTTAATTTAAACCCACCAATTGTGCTCACATTAGATGCTGCCCCAGATACACGGCTGATTATGTAACATGTTCTTTGTTTATGTTCCAAATATTTGAAAGAATAGTATGTTTTTCATTTAGTTGGCTTTAATTTGATAGTTATTGTCTTTTCAATTAAAATGCCTTTATAATTGTAGATTCTACGTCAATTGGACATTCAATATCAGTTTTCCTTGTGAGATATTATGATTTTTAAAACTCGACTTGTTTCAGGTATTATCTATAGATTTTTTTATCCAATCATGGAGCATTCCTTCAATAAATAATATTTGCATTGATACATTGTTATTCAATTATAGAGTATGAGTGCTAATTAATTTATTGTACTAATACTTTGTTTGGAGTCATTATACATTATACTTAGGGATGACAATTAGGGCTTGGCCCGTGAGCCCAGCCCGCAGGCCCGCAGAAAAAAGTGGGGCGGGCCAGGATAGTGAGCCCGCAAGCCCGTGCGGGCTCAGCCCGCATAGGTCCGTGGCCCGCGCGAGCCAGTCTGCAAGCCTGCATAAAATTTAAAAAAAAAAAAAAAACTTGCACTTGTGTATATTAATTACTTCTTTTATGAACTCTTGCATTAACATTTCAAATTTTTGTATAACTGGAAAAGACAAGTATTATGTAATTTTTAATGTGCTAAAATTTAAAGAATACATTGTGTATGTCATCAGAGGCGGAACAAGGTTGTGACATAGGGGAGCCAGGGCTCCCCCAACCATTTCTATTTTTGCTTTTTTTGTTATTTAAAAAATAATATTTATATATTATTATTTTATTTACATTAATTGAT
>Ga0099822_1003454_pt1 | contig 20237 bp, 10 predicted proteins | sample CowpeawhiteBW_FD_76839 | JGI IMG/M metagenome (GOLD analysis project Ga0099822, IMG submission 76839) | Root nodule microbial communities of legume samples collected from California USA - Cow pea white BW | ecosystem: Host-associated > Plants > Roots > Nodule | place: USA: California | collected...
ATAAAAATTTATTATGTAAAAAACAAAAAAGCGCTTGTTTGGCGGATACTTTGAACATTTGTGCAAGTTAGGTTACTACCATTTTTCCATTTAAAAATTGTTTCTTTTGTTTTTTTTTTTTTTTTTTTTTACTTTCCCTAATGAAGCAGTTAGAGAAAGACGCAAGTTTGAGTCTTGCAAAGAAAGAAGCAGATATATTTTTCAGAATTTACGGTGAAAAATGAAAAATTGAATTGATTATGAAAAGGGTTATTATTAGGGTGAAATACCCCTAGGTAGGAAGTGTAACTAAAATTGGATTGTGTAAATGATAAATAACCTAAAACAATGGTTGATGTGTTTGAGTTCAAAGTCTTGAATGAGCGCCATAAATTTGCTTATATTAGTAAAATGCACGAGGCGATGTGATTGAAAAGTTGTGGGGAGTGAAAGAGATGTGATACCATACTCTCTAACCAAGTCAAAATGTGTTATAGAATAGGTTACGGAAGCCATCGAGTTTAACTTTTAATCCCTAAAAATTTCCAATAGCTACCAAACAAGGCCTTCAATGTAGACGACCTAGAGTGTGACTAAACGGTCACCAAGTTATTAACCCTAGTGCTAATTACCCAATAATAATTGCTTTGATGATGGAAGCACAATAATAAAATAAAAATTAAGGGAAAAAATAAAGCATGATTAATACTAATAGTACCATTAAAGCAAGAAATAATGTAGGGAAGGAAGAAAAAGAAGGGCTAAAGCACTTTCATTGGTCCCATGCCATGTCCCCTCACTACCCCTTTGATGTGATCTCCAAATTTTTTTATATATCTAATGCTTTTTTTATAAAATTTTCTTCCACTGCTATATTGTATTGAGTGTGAGTGTGAGTGTGTGTGTATCTGTTTCTATTTGTCTTCTTTTCTCCCCCACCAAAATTTCCCTTTCACACTTCACAAAAACAAATACTAAATGATTTGTCAGTAGCAGGCATGTCCAGCAAGGGAAAGGAGGTAGCAGAAGGTTCATCAAGAGGTGCTGATGATCATCACCTTGATCATCACCATGATCATCACAATCAGCTGCAGCAGCAGCAGCAACAGCAGCAGCAACAGCAACAGTTACCACTGAGTCGCTACGAGTCTCAGAAGAGAAGGGATTGGAACACTTTTGGACAGTACTTGAGGAATCAGAGGCCTCCTGTGCCACTTTCTCAGTGTAGTTCAAGCCATGTTCTTGAGTTCCTTCGTTACTTGGATCAGTTTGGGAAAACCAAAGTGCACTTGCAAGGGTGCTTGTTTTTCGGGCAAAGTGAGCCACCAGGTCCCTGCACTTGCCCTCTCAGACAAGCTTGGGGAAGCCTTGATGCACTCATTGGAAGGTTGAGAGCTGCGTATGAAGAAAATGGAGGCCTTCCTGAGACCAATCCCTTCGCCAGTGGCGCCATAAGAGTCTACCTCAGAGAGGTCAGAGATTCTCAGGCTAAGGCTCGAGGAATCCCTTACAAGAAGAAAAAGAAGAAGAGGAACATTCTCAAACCCAACGGAGACACCTCCTCAAACTTGCCTTTGCAGTAATATTATATATAAGTTCTACATAATTACCCTTCATCAGGCCCATCTGGTAAATTTCCTTCCTCACTACTCTTTAATTTCTAGATTTTCTCTTTCTGTGCTCATCTTCACATGGACATTGTTATATGCACAGAAAGTACACAATTCAACAATTGGGTGCTATAGATTTTGCACAATAATACTAATAATATACTCTCTGTAGTTAATGTTTCCTGGTTGAATTTTCAAACTCCATCAATCATATATCCCATCGGCACACAGTTCTATTCAAAACGCATCTGCATTTCACTACATTAAACCCTAATTCAAAACCCTAAATTGTATGTATCTTGCATCTAGTTATACAAGTTATGAATTGTGTACTAATTTTGTTTCTTTTGAACATCGAAAGAGCATACAGTAGAATTAATGGGTAAATTAATGCACTCTCATCATCCATTGTCTCTTTGTCGCTCTCACATGCAACAAGACAATGCTGCCATAGTTTCTGCATTTCGTAATTATGTCTTTTTGTGCCTGTATATTATGATATAATTAATATATATTTACTTGTATACGAGTTTACTTTTCCGCACGATCTTACTTCCTTCCTTGATGGTACTCTCTTGTTGTGGCTTGTAACCACTGCAATGATATGAAATTTGAGAATTTAAAATTGGATTTGTTAAAAGATTGTCTTGATAACTGTATTGCATAGAAAAATATCTTGGGAAAAAAGGTTCAAGATCCATGGTTGTGGGAAAATTAGATGCTGTTTCTAGAGTCTTGTCTGCTCGTGGTTTATAAATTTCATTGGCGTACCAGCTAGAACCCAAAAATCGCTTGCCTTCGTAAAGTTTTGTCTTATTCTAACGAATTTTGTTTCTTCTTTTCTCATTTCCCATCATATGAATGTCCTTTTCTTTCGTGCTGTTATATGTATATGTGACATTCGTACATAAAAATCGCATCTTCTTTCCACTACCTGCTAACACTGCAAACTCATTTCACAATCACCATGGCCACACTCCATTTTCCTTCGTTTTTACATTTTTTTTCATCTTAAGGGAAATATATATTTATATACAGTTTTATCCCAAAAGGGTTGTTCACAACCACATTGTGTGACTGATCTATATACATATATGTCCATGTTGCATGAATTTAACTTCTGGGTTTCACTTTCCAATTGATTTCAGATCTCAAAGTTGTTTCAAAATCCTGAATCTGTTGCTAGGTCTTGGATATAACTTCAGCTGCAGTGTTGGAACATAATCGAGTATCTACATATCCCTGGTTCAAGAAGTGTATTTTGTTATTTTCGAATGCGAATTTAGAATGAAGTTGACGAAGAGTTTAACATTGGGGTGAATCCCTGTATTGTAATCACTTATATATTATATATATATATATATACACTATCAAGCATATATATATATTTATATATATAGTCATGAAAATAATCTTGAATTTTCTCTTAAGCAGTGTGTATGATATTACATGGTACTGGTATATCTTTTTGATTCTCCTGAGATAGATTTTGCTGGTGTTTAAAGTTTCGTTATATATTTATGCAAATAATAAGACGCTTATTTGAATAATTAAGAGACAGACCTGAAATAATTATTCAAATATTGATACTAATTAACTTTCTTCACAATCCATGAAGCATGGTATCCCCACAGATGTGTAAGATGATGTCCCACAATAGATGCATATAATGCAAGAGATGAAGTAAACCTTAAAAAACATTGGATACCTTGTTGGTCCTGTTCAGTTTAATTAATCAATATCTTTGACTTGATCCCTCCCTGTTTTTTCATTTACTTAACTAAATGATTAAGACAATTTCTTTCAATTACATAGATCGATTTGATGCTAGATACTGTCGTGCTCCTTATAGCTATATCAGGCATATTTCTGGGTACTTTTTTTTTCACCCGATGGAAGAAAAAAACATTCTATTATATATACGTTACAAAGACTGTTACCAATATCCCTTGAAAACATGTCCACTCAGGTTGCTATATACCTAGAGATTAGGCCTAAAGTATTGCCTACAAAACCTATGCATGTGTTCTATATAAATGGGATCTAGCCATGAAAAATTAAATATATGCATATGATTATTTATCAATCATGTAGTTTGTCCACTGAAATTTACTTTTTTTATATCTTTGAAATTGAAATATTGATGATAACATGTAGCTTTAATGGTGGGGAATCTGAGACATTAGGCTATAGCTCAATCCTTTAGCAATTTATAACTAGATAGTGAGTGAGTGTGTGTGACCAAATTATATAGTGTGTTTTTTGTTGCAATGCTATGAGAGAGCTTGCATATAGCATTGTGATGTGACTGTGATTGATTCTCTAGCCATCACATTTTGCCAAGGTTTGTTTTGTAATCTCTTGCTATTTATTTGTAAGCTTTGAGTGAGGTTTCTATTTATAGTAGACATTGTGAATTTCAAAATTCGCTTTTGCACTTAAATAAAAAAAAATGAAAGTGTAGAATATTGTTGTGTTTGTTGGATGAAGAGAAATTAAATTAGTAGTTAGGAGCAATTTGTTGATATAATGATAGAAAAATTGAGGAGGATATGATATGAATTTTGCAAATGAGAGTATAGTGAATTAGTTGTTGATGGGACCTTAAGCTTGGGTTTCTGTTGAAAGATCCGATCCATGATTTAATGCATTAATTGCAATTCTATTAATATTAAAGTAGGTCCATTAGGTGTTGTGGCGTTGTGGTGCGGCAATTTCGAAAAATGCAGTTAGAGTGGGTCCTAAAACCACAATATTTTGTTGATTAAAAAGCTTAGCCTATAGTAGCATAAAACAAATAAAAAAATATAGAAAAAACGTCCTTGGTTTATTGTGATGTTTTACTTTAAAAATATAGTTCTTTTATAGCAAATGCAAGAGACTTTGGGTATGTTTATATCGAAAATAGAAAGAAATAATGGTAGTTCTCATGACTAGGCGATGATGAAAATGGTGATCTAGCTGTCTACTAATGTAGTAATTTTTAATTAATATTCGTCCTACTTGTAGCTACGAGTATTACAAATCTGTTTATGGAAGAGAAGAGTTTTAGAGAAATCAGCTTCACCCCAATCAAGATTAATTTCAAATTACATTTATAGCTTCCTAGGGATAATCAAATGAGGTCATAAGTTTCAACATCTATCAACTCATTATTCATAAAATAATTACCTAAATTCATGCTACTATTTTGAAAATTTTAATTATAAAATTAACGATGTGAAGATTTTAGAAACTTTAATCAATAAGCTACAATTACCATGGTAATGGGACTTGAACCAAAAGAAAAATTCATGTTAGCTATGATCTTGAGAACTTGTGTGTAAATTACTCTAGAATTTAATTTGAGTTATGGAACATGTTATTGTAACTCGAGGACTAATAATATCGTTCTCCGATGCACATGTTCGATACAAATATCTCGTGTTTTCTGTTACAAGTGTGGGTTAACATTATCTCTTTCAAAACTCAAATTCCATCACGTACGTTTTTATATTTAAAAATTGTTCCGAGGAATTAAAAGAATAATATATATTTAATTCTTTTTTTAATTACGACTCTTAAATAATAAAACTATTACACGTACTAGAACAGTAACAAATTTAAGGAAAAGAAAAGAAAGAAAGAAACTCTTAATTTTCTTTTGTACATTTTATTTTTTGAAATTAAAAGAGTTTGATAATATTTATGATCCAAATAAATAAAATATTAGGACACAAATTTATCTTTCCTTTCCATTTGTTTTCTTCAAAATTTATCATTTTTCCAAACTTAAGTTTTAAAACAAGACATCAGAATTACTAGGAACTGTCACAGCTGCAAAATCACAACAACCAAGAACCCTAATTTCTGTTTTACAACTTTCACATTCTTGTTTTAATTTTTGTCTATAGAGACATGTATTTTATTAACTGCGACAAAACAACAATATATAAGTTCATCATGGTTTCACTGAATCGTTCTAAGAATTTTGTGATTCACCAGAAAATTGAATGCAAGTTAATTATATAGAATGATTTCTTGACGCTGATAAAGTCGAAACCCTAGAAATTATGAAGATGGTCTTTGGTTCATCATGGACAAGAAGTATTTGAACCACCCTGAAGTTTGATGAAATTCAGAAGATAGGCTCAAAACATAAATATATATGAAGAATGTAGTGTTTTACTTTGTTTTTGATTTCTCAATATCTTAACCTGTTTTTCACTATATTTTTCAAAACTACAGAGTAGAAACTAATTAACTGGGTTGAACTAGCTTAATTATAAAGAAAAAATCATGTGATATATAATAAATATCAAGGGGCATAGTATTTCTACGTTTATTTTCATAACTGTAAATACTTCACCTTCTTTGAGCTATGTTATTTTTCAAAAACATTTATGTAGTAATCATTATTTTCTGCATAGAAATATTTAAAAAAAAAAACCATTGTAATTATTTGCTAAAATAAAAGAAAAAAACAAATAAACCATTTTTATAAAAGTTTAAATATAATTAAGCACGATACATATGTTACCCTTTTATAAATATTCATGTTGTTTTTCATGAGTATATTTATTTAATATATCTTTTCAGTAGATACATGTGTCTTGTTCACTTAAAATCAGAAGAAAATGATATTAGAAAGAACCCTCTTTTTTACGCCATTTTAAGTTAAACTTAAAAACAAGCGAGTCTTGACTCGATAATATATGAAATTTAGTTTTTAAAGTTTAAACAAGTAATAGTTAGCTTTACCTCCATGTTGGTTTGGCAATGATATAATATGGACGAAATGATAAAAGAATTAATTTTTGAAATGGAAAATTATCTTTTTGCACAAAAATACTCAATAATATATAATAATTCAAGTGTCAGAGATAGATAAGTAATTGAAACAATGAGATGGTGTAATGAAAATTAGTGTGGAGAAGGGAATTTTCCATCACCTGATGTGAGGCTCGTGTCAATAATTAAAAATGTTAATTTTTTATCTTTAGGAGATTTTGGTAACATTAAAAAGAGGGGCCTCATACTTTTTAATATTGTTGTTACTAACACCTTGTGTGCACTATCTCTTCTATCTGTTGTTATTCTCTTGAGTTTTTTAGGCTGGCATTCATGATGCAAAAAAAATGAGGATATATTGTTGGTTGTTAGAAAAAAGTACTACTAAATTTAACATTGATGTGGATATTATTTAACTCTAAAGTTATTAGATTTTTTAATTAAAAGTAAAAATGAAACACATATAAAAATAAAATTAACTACGTTAAAATTATAGTATAATTTATAATATGAAAACTAATATTTATAAAGATCATTTTTATAAACAAATTAAAGAGCAACATACAGGGAATTATGAAGAGAAAATAAAACCCGTGAACAGTATGGGGCGCAAATGAATATCGAGGCTCCGAATTGGCCTTATTATTTTTCCCAGAAGGCCATTTCTTCCTGTACCCCCTTTTTCTTCCTGCACCCCATAACTTTTAATATACCCCTTTTACCCTCACTGATATTAAAAACTCTAATTCATTTTTCTCTCCATTCTTCCCCTTTCTTCTCCCCACCTCCGTACTGCACCAAATCTCCACTTCTCTCCTCTCGGGAACAACACATAACACACCTCTCTCATTCTCTCAAATATCGGTGCTCCTCCATCTGAAGTGCTCTATTGCACTTCCATTGAAAAAAAATTACAATTGAGTATCAGATTGAGTAATCTAGAATTCACTACCAGAATGTAGTACTAGATCCAAGAGTGTATTCTGAATTGTTCAATTTGATACGTATATGTGATTTTTAAATTGGCCAATCGAGAATACAGTACCAAATCTGGGAATACATTATGGATCGCTAATCTAAAATTCTATAATGACTTTTGGATTAAGCAATTTGAAATGCAATCTCATATCCGATTGGTCAATCTGGAAATGATTATAATAGTTTTCTTTCTTAATATGAATGACATTCATCTTCTGATGCCTATTAATGCTCATCACATAACCAAAACTCTTAAACATTTAAATCTCCTATGTTGAAAGATCGACTTCTCTTCGTGGGGTACTCTACTACATCCGACTTCATCCTTCACCCTTGTTGTACCAAGCTATTAATTGTCCTTAATGACGATGAGTTTAACCTGATGTCCACATTTCATCTTAGTCCTTCACACCCACAACAATTGAAGTAGTTGTGTTTTTAGACAGTCTGTGTGTGAGTGTGTATGTTGCAAAGTGGTGGTGGGTGTTTCTGAAATCATAAGTTGGTTAGAACACAATCAATATTTAGGAGAAAACTCTACAAAAGAAATAGAGACAATAATGTGTTATGATGTTAACCAATGCTTTTTGAATTAAATATTTTGAAATTGGTTTCATAATGTGTTCTAGAATGGTCTCGAAGTCACCCCTACCAAGCAAAACCATCATTCACCACAAGAAAAATTTTAAATAACTATTACTTTTAGAGACCAAATATAATTGGTCACTATAGCGACAATTCAGATACTAATTTATAAACTAAAAATTATTAGTTTGTTAAATAGTCACTATTATGAATAAAAAATTATAATTAGTGACCAATTAGACTCTAAATTATTCACTAACATTAACTACCAATGTTTTAGCTATCAAAGGAATTAATGTCTATATTGGTCACTAGACTAATTTTTTATTCATAATTGGTCACTAATTATAATTAGTAATCGATTTAGAGTTTAATTTACGAATTAACTATAATTTTTTATTCATAATAGTGACTACTTTAGAGACCAACAATTTGTAATTTGTAAATTAATATATAAATTAGTCGCCATAGTAACTAATTAACTTTTGTTACTAAAATTGATTGCTATTTAAGGGTTTTCTTGTAGTGATTCTCAAACATTTTTTGAAATACAAGCCTTTCGTATCTTTACATGTTGATGTCTTTAACAATATCACACACATACACACATATATTCATATATATAATAATAGGAAGATAAGGTTTTGGTGTAGATGTCATAGAATTGAGTGTTAATACACAAAAGATCATTGTATGCACATTGAAACATATTTTGGAAAGAAGCAAATGTTTAGGGTAGTTTCCCATCAAAGTCGTATGGTTTGTTGTGGTTTTACACAAGTTTCAGGTTGTTTTACATATCTTGAAGAAAATTTGCCTATGACCACTTCAAAAGCAAAGTCATGAAGTCTTCACACAACTTGTTCATAAGTCTTTAAAAAAAGGGAAGTCGTTAAATGTTATGACGACTTCAATGTTAATATTTTGTACTGAAGTCATCATGACTCTTGATGAGTTGACATTTTCTATTTTGTACTGAAGGCGTGACTCTTGACGACTTCAGTACAAAATATTAACACTAAAATCATAATGAAGTCCGCATGACTTTGCTTTTAAAGTCGTTATGAATTCACGTGACTTACCCCATGACCACTATTTTTTTTTACTTGCCCATTTTCGTAATATCTGCGCAAATTTGCCCCAGATATGTAAAAAAAAACATAAGTTCCATTATGCTCCCAATTAACCATTTTAATTTAAGTGTAATTCATGATTTCCTTGGTGTTATATATGTAGGTTACAGTGTCCCTCAAAGCATCACCTCTTACCAATACACATCATCAACCTTAGAAAAGCACCACCATGTCTCCCTCACCCTTTTCCAAGAGGCACCCACTGTGTTTCCAAGAATGAAATCCTTGCAACCAACTGAATCCTTCACCATCTCTCATTGCCATCTTTCCACGTGTTCTGAGAGCACGATGATGGGGAGAAGACGACGCTCTCCTTGTGTGGGTCTCGTGTGCATGCGTGTTTTTGAGGAAGAAGAAAACGAGGTCATCATGGAGAGTGAGTGGCGGTGAAGGAGGAGGTTAAAGTCGCAAGTGAAGGTGGAGCTGAAAATGACTTGTGATGATCTAGTGTAGTGGTTGCCTGCAAACCTTATATCCAGATTGGTCAACCCAGAATACAGTACTAGATCTGAGAATGTATTTTGGCTTGTTCAATCTGAAAATCACTATTGAGTTTCGAATTGAACAAACTGGAATGTGTTTTTGGATTCGATACTACATTTTAGGTTGGCTAATTTGAAATTACAGATGCTTGACAAATTGAGCAATTCAAAATAAACTCTTGAATATGATACTACATTACGAATTAGTCATTTCGAGAATGTATTCTAAATTCTCAATCGAGTACTTAGTTGTAATTTTCTGATTGGCCGACCAAAAATACACCATGGAGTTGCAGCCTAAACCTTTCTTTGCAGTATGGAAGTGCAATAGAGTAACTTGAACTAAATTGTGAGAGAATGCGAGAGGAGAGGAGAGGTCTGGAGGTGTGATGTTAGTGAGGATAAAGGGGTTATTTTGAAACGTTAGGGGTGAAGGAACGAAAATTTGGGGTACAGGAAGAAATGGCCATCACAGAATCGAATAGTCCATTATAATGTTGAATGAAACGACCCACTTTTTGTAATATAATATTGTTTTTAAGATTTAAAATACCCATTTTTGCAAGGATGTACATAAGGTGTGTTTAGGGAAGTGGGTACCATAAATTTAAACTAATCAAACCCAACTTAAATACTATAAATTGAGTGTTTTATTTGAATGTTTGAGTCAATTTCTTTATCCAAGTTATTCATGGTATAAAATATATTTTAACTTTAATTTAGTAATTTATATATGTTCAATGATTATAATAAAGATTCAAAAAATACTTATATTTTTCTCTTCTTTTTTTCAGGTTCATAAATTTAAAACATAGGTTTATTATGCCCTTTCTATTGGAGAATATTTACGTGAAATAAAAGTAAGACTCTACATCATAAAAATAAAAGAACTTCTATCTTAAAATCATTTTTGCTATCAACATATTATTAAAAGAAATTAAAGTGTTTTTTTATCAACAAAGAATAAATAAATTATAGGAGAGCAATTAAGGGGTGCTCTAACCTTTTTACAAAAAATACACGACTAGTTGAGAGAGATAGAGAAGCGTGACAACAAGGTCATACAAAATAGGATAGTCACCGAAATAAACATAAGTTATTGCAACAAAGGACAAACCTCTTCTACAAACCCACAAAACATTACTAGTTCAGAGGCATAGTTATAACCTTGGCAAATGATAGACAATGGTTATCCAAGTAAAAATTACCCACCTAACTAGCAAAACCTTTCAAAAAGGTTGGTGTTTGCAGCATCGTTGCTTGCGGTTGAGGTGTATCTTCTGTCTATTAGCACTAAGTACCATAGGTGTGGACCTCCCAAGATGGCAACAAAATCACGAGCAACTGTAGGTAAGATATCAGCACAAAACGATATGGCCTTTGAGAGCTTTGTCAACCATTGCCATCTCTTTGACCACTTTAAACCCTCTTATGGAGTTACAAGTTGTATGTCTAGGCTGTCTTGACCAAATCATTTTACCCTACACAAGTAAAAGCAAAGGAAAAAAGGGAAGGCTTCCAGCCTTGTTAAGAATACTGGACCTCTTATGCAATTTCCAACAATCCTAAAACCTATTACTATTCAAACAACTTTGCACCACGCTCGGTTTTTTCTCTATCAACTTACCTTCTATGCATTTGATTATTGGGCTAAGGATTTTATGCATATTGTGGGGTTCATGCACCAATCTGAGTACATAAAATTTGCCTTTGGACATCTATTTGTAATCCACGCCCATACCTTTAATTGTGCCGTATAGAATATCTCTTATGCATCCACTCTCTTATTCTTGACGATGACACTATTCCTATGACTCCATATAGTCCAAATGATTGCTATCCACATACACCTCCATACTCTATTTCCTTTAACATTCATTTCCATTAGACAAAATTGCTGAAAGTTCATATTTGCTTGACTATGAAGGACATTACTTACCCCAACCCAATTATTGCACATGTTCCAAACAATCCCAGTAATCTTACACGTAAAGAAGAGATGATTGGTAGATTCCTCCACTAATCCACACATGGGACAAAGATAACTCTAGCATTACTCTCCTTTTTCTTAGGTTTTCCTTGGTTGCAATAAAATGAAATTATTCAAAATGTATGATAAACTTATTATGAACAGAAATGTATGTTAAATGTTTACATTCTAAAAAAAAGAAATTGTTCAAATCTATTGTTCCATGAACACGTTGCTAAATAGTGTAAACTTACGATTATAATAGAATGTAAGATCCTAAAAATTATAATAATTAAAAAATTAAATAGATATGTTAAACAAAAGATAAAATGACTTATTAGTTATAATTTAAATGATTTATTAGTTATAATTTAAAAGATTTATTTTATTAGATTATGATAAGAGACAATAGAATATTTTAATGATATATATAGTTAAAATAGTATTCTAATTATATATAATACATAATATATCAATGGATCATTTTAAAATATAGTATATAATAGAGATAATATATATATATATATATATATATATATATATATATATAATATAATATAATATAATATAATATAATTAAGTTGTTAATAATTTATTTGGATGAGATATGAGATAAGACTTGTTACTAAAATTTTAATCAATTTATTATAGTATTTTGTGTCTTAAATCTTGTAGGAGATAAAATTGGTTTATGAGGATAAACATTACGTATAAGTATTCACATCCATAATTTTCAAGTGGTTTAGAGAGTAAACTGTAAGGTGTTTTTTGAAGGAGGGACACGAGTCAATTGAAGATTAAAAATGGTTAGATTAAACCTTGGATTATTCATGTAAGGGAAGCTAACATTTTGTTTTCTTGCTTGCATGTGTGTATGTTGAGTTGAGCTAAATTGTGGTTTGTAAGGGATGTTAACAATCTAGTTGTCTTGATTTCTTATTTATGCTTGTGTAGGGATATTGAGTTATGCTAATGGTGGTTGTAAAGGAAGTTAACTAGCCTTTTATAATATGATTTTCGATTCAAAAAGTGAAGTTCGATGGTTTTAATATAAAAAATATAATTTATTTTAGGCTATGAAAAGTTTGGAGGACATGAGTATTTTGGTGCATGGGTTCAAAAAGTGAATTTTGTGAAGGTAAGCATGTTTCTTTTAATTGTCAATGTATGTTTGTGTGTTGTTTCACCATAGATGGGGAGACTGTCCTACGAGGGCGATATATTTTACTTTTGATCGAGAAGACTATATTGTGACGACGATGTGTTTCACTTTTTATTGGAAAAATTGCCTTTTGAGGACGTTTTATTCTATCATAGTGCTATGGGGCTGATATATTTCATCATAGCTAGGGCGACCGTCTATTGGTGCAATTGTTCCATTTTTGGCTGAGGAGACTACTCTTTAAAGGCGTTGTATGAAAATATTTTTTTTGTTTATTTATTTATTTTATTAGTTTGTTAAAGGAAAAGATTATTGTGAAGTTTTATTCATTTTCAAAATGGTCTTGAAATTTAATTACATTGTGAGTTTATTTTCAAAGAAAATGCTTTTTGTTTTGTTATGTTTGCTTATCCTTTCATTTTTGTTTATGTTTCTTTTTATTTGTATTGTATTTTTATATTTCTATATTAAATGGAAGTAAGGAATGATTCGGGTGAAGATAAACAACAACAACGAAAAATGACTGGATAATAATTGTCAAAAATCTTAGAGTTAAACTTGATTTTTAATTTTACCATTTTATCAATAAAGTTTCAATACAAGACATTAGTTATTTTTACTTCTTAGAAGTGGTGGCATTTTTTTAATATTAACAATTAAATTGAACTTATTAATGATTTTGTTCCAATCTAGTATGTTTCTAATAACTAAAAAAGAAGATAATATATAAAGAGAGTACAGATATTAATTTGGAAAAAACTAGTCTTTAGGTTTAAAAACAAAGCAAAATTGAAGAAAAATTGGGTTTTTTCAATTTGGCTGAGAAAATGTAGGGACTATGAATAACCATTATAATAATATAATGAAGTGCTCGACTTATAGGACAACCTATTGCAATATGATGTTTAATATTATATCTTAAAAACTTGGAATAAAATGCAGATAAATACGACTTATATCTAATTATTTTTTCGTATATTAACTTGTTACAGTTAACCACAGTAATTTCTGACACTATGAAAACGGGTCAAAATGTTTATGGTAATAATTGTTTACAGTTAAAGTAGATAAAAACAAGTCATGCAGTGTCAGTATGATTTAGATTGTATTGCTTAGTTTTCATTGAAATATTAATTTTAATTTATCAACTAATCAAAAGTTATTTAAATGTGACTTCTAAAACATAATTACTGTCGAGGGAATAATATATACTTTTATGATTAAAAGACACTTTTTTTATTATGGTCACACATGTGGGATCATTCTTTGAAAATTAAAAATAATAAAGTGCCTCAGTTTTCAGGACAGAGACTGATTATATGTATCTGGTTTGATAAGAATTGAATTGAATAGAGATATTCACAGCGACATATATATTTGAGATGGCCATTATCTTATAACTACGCTGCCTTATCAACATTCTCTTGAAAAAGGAAGAATCATTATTGAGATTTGAGAATGGAGGAAAGGAGACGAATAATCACAAGAGTTGGTAAAAGATTTAAAACCTTAAAATAAACACGGATGTCAAAAAGTCAACTTCAACCTTCTTTTAAGAGAGGCTAAGCACATCGAATTTCTAATAACAAAACAAAAACTAACTCATAAAGCTTCTGAGGATCGATTTTAGAAAGAATGAGTAGATGGATAAGAGAGAATTTGAAGATAAAATTTGTGTTGTTTATTTTAAGATATTTGAAAGTGAAAGAGAATAGATTTAAAGATAAAGTTTATGAAAATTTGTAAAAGATTCGATGAATGTGATAGACTATGATGCATGGATACGACGATACGTGTATCGAATAAGACATGTATCTAATACGATGATACTTTTATTTTGAAACTAGTAAGATGCAATACGTTATATATGCATATTGAAAAATATATATTAATTCTTAAAAATATGATTAATATATGATTGTTAACGTGTGAATCCAAATTAAAATGATATGTATCAAAATTGTCAACATAAAAAATTATAAATTATTGTCATCATAAAAATATTATTGTTTTATATATTAGATACTTCATTGATAAGTATCATAAAATATCAAATATGGATACATGGATATATGACTCAAATTCAAATATCGGTACTTCACAGGTGATAGATAAATTGTTTTTTTAATAGATTGAAAGGTAAGATTGCAACTTTATTCTTATGGTTAAAATAAATATAAGATAAAATCTTATTACTATTTATTATTATTCTTATTATTAATTTTATTATTATTATTATTAATAGAAATATTATTATTATTATTATTATTATTATCATTACTATTATTGCATTATTATGTTTAGGTTAATTATGTCTTTGGTCTCCAATTTTGTTGAGAAATATCAATTTGATCCCTTTTTTTATTCGTTTTAATTTTGTTCCTATTTGGAAAAATTTGATGCAATCTTGTCTTTTCTTTTTTTTTAGATTTTTTAATTTTTTTAATTTCTTTCTATTTTTTTTAAGATTAAAAATTTGTCACGTGTCAAGATGATGTCGTGTCACGTGATAGTGACAATGTGATGTGGTAATGATAGTGTCACATGTTACTACCATGCTAAGTGGCATTGTCTCCATCTCAATTTGGTCATGTATTTTTATTTTGTCTTAATGTATTCCCAATTATTTAAAAAAAATGAGCAATTTCATCTATTTCCATCGATACAAAATTCATTTTTTTATATTAATGTTATACAAATAATTTTATTAAAATTGAAATTTTTATTATATATTTTAACAAATTTAAGTTTATTTATTTATTTTTTCAAATTTCAAATTTATTTTGTTTATATTGTTATAAAATTATTTAAAATTTTACAATTGAATTTATATAATTGTTATTTTTAAACCAACTCAAACATTTTTATTGAAATTATTGAAATTTTACACATTTTAAAAATATACAATTATTTGAAATATAAATTCAAATAGAAAAAACATTAAACTATGATGTAATAAAATATCAATACAAATAAGTTCAATGTAAAATATAAATTTTAAAAGAGTTGAAAAAATTGATAAATTTATTTTATTTTATGAAATGCAAATAATAAACAAGTTTAACATAGTTGTTAGTTGAAATTAATTTTGATTTTTTTTTCTATTAACATTACTTTCTAGAAACAACTTTAAAAAAAATTTAAATAAAGTTTAATATAAAATATAAATATAAATAATCTTAATCTTATTAAAAAATATTTAATAAAAATATCAATTTTAATAAAAATATTTGTATATTATTTATATAAAAATTAAATTTAGTTTCAGTTTGGAAGTTGGAGAGGGACAAAATTGCTCAACTCCTAAGAAAATTAAGACTAAATTGAGACAAAATAAAAATACAGAACTAAATTGAGACACATGAAATGACATTTGGTGTGATAAAATAAAAATATAGAACCAAATTGAGACTGAGGCAATGACATCTGGCATGACAGTGACATGTGGCACTATCACTGCCACATCACACTGTTACTACCACATGGTAAATTTGACATGTGACAATTTTTGTTAAATTAAAAAAAAATAAAAATCACGATCTGACATGTAATACCTATTTAACATTGTCGGTACAATACTAAAGGAAAAGACATGATTAGATCAAATTTTTCAAAATAGAGACCAAATTGAGATAAATAAAAAATTGACCAAATTGATATTTTCAACAAAAATAGGACAAATAATTTAACCTTATTATTATTATTATTATTATTATCATCATTAACCATCCACATATTTTGTTATAGTTGCTTCATCATCAACCATCCACATCTCCAACTTTCCCCACCTTCACATCAATGCACCACAATACTGGTAATAATAATAAAGACTATTTTGTAATTATACTTTCATCCACTCAAATCCTCTCACCTCACCTAAAATAAATTTTAATCTTTCTATCTCAAATTTGCACTTACAAATCCACACAAATCAATTGAAGTAAACAAAATGCATCTGTCCTTTCCTTGCCAACACAAATCAATGTTAAAATTTTGTATATTTTCTTTATTAGTATCTTTTACAACGATAGATCATATGTTTCAATGGTAAATTTTATCAAACAATTAAGTTTAAGTTGAAAATACCTTTATATCTAACAACATTAAATATTATCTTATCTAGTAACACCAATAATAATTTACATACCATCTTATCTAGTAACACCAATAATAATTTACATACCATCCTAGGTTTCTGAATTTAAATAAATACATTTCATCCATAATTCATTAACATGACATAATCATAATAACTTATTTATATATTTAATATTAAGTCAAACTTAAAAATTTATGTCAAACAAGAGTAAAGGTGGTTTTTTTGTTTTATTTTCAGTAGAGTGAAAACTCTCTTTCTTTGTTGCTTGAGTGAAAACAAATCTCGCTTGAGCAAAAATATAGTTGAAACCAACCAAAACTTTTTTTTTTCTTAAGCATGGAGAATTTCATTCCATGGGAAAGAGACTTGTCTCCCTCACATTTTAGCTTAAAATTGATTAGGCATAAAATTGATGTTAAGAAGAAACAACTAACCAAATTATATGGATCATTGTTGAATGGTGAGTTACTTTATCAAAATGGATAAAAAGTTAAACAAGTAGTTAAAGAAGAAAATGACCATCAAGATGAATTTCAAAATGAAATAGAAGATAAATGACATAAAGAAGAAAACTTGAATGAAAGAGAAGAAAATTAAATAATTGTTGAAGAAGGTAATATTGCATTCTTGCATATTTTAATGCTTACTAGTTATTTATGTATTAAATCATTGGTATGCATATGTGTGTGTGATTCAAACTTTTGTTTATTGATTTATACAAAATTCATGACTTTGGTCAAAGATCACAAGGATCACATATGGAAATATGACTTGGTATTTAAATAAATTCTTTGTCTAATGATTTAATGTACATATATTAATGACTTTTTTTTTCTAACGATTTAAAATGTATGAGATATTAATGGCTCATGAAAAAAAATCATTATTTTTTAGAATGGAGGAAAAACATTTAGTCGCATAAATGATGTATGGCGGTTGTACAAATGTTATATCAAGAGACAACATTTTGTAAGATGTTCCACCATGAAGAATTAACTGAAACATCATACATTATCCATTCTTCGTCATTGTTGTCCATCGTTGTCGTCACTATTGTTGCCATTGATGCTTTTACCACTTTTGACTCCTCCTCCCCCTTTGTCACCGTTGTCTTTGATATCATTGTCACAGTCATCATTGTCGCCTCCTCTTCCTCCTTCTTCTCCTTATTCTTTTCGTCTCTCTCCTCTATTTTCGTCTTTTCTTTTTTCCTTCTCTTCTTCTTCACACCCATCTCCATTTAATTTATAACACAATTCTCTCCTTATTTGGCATGAATATTGATGCTCATTTTACTGATGGAATTATCGACGAAGTGAATGAGAGTAGGCTTGATCTCCATATTAGAAACATTCACCATTGGTTGAGCAATATTATTGAAGTTGAGAGGTCGTGAGAATGCATCATAATCTTTAAAAGTGTGTCTTCTTTGGCCTCCACCATCTCCACGAGGATTCTCAACAATTTATTCCTTGGAAGATGATTCAAAATTCTAAAGGGGTAGTGGGAGAAGTAGCAAAAGAAAAAGAATGCAAAGCAACTTGTCGTGCTAAATATATTTTCCCCCTTGATTTATTGTTGTTACTTGCAGTTTTTGTTCAAAACGTGCAGTGGAATGATTAGCGTTTGGACAAAAGCCAAGATGAGGGTGAATTGGGTTCTTAATGAAAATTATGCTTTTAAAATTTTCCCCTTTTAATATCAAAGTTCAATTAAAATTCTTTCCTTTATTTTAATAAACACAATAAAATAAAGAAAGTAGGGAAAAGAAAAATTGCACAAAATATTTATATTGGTTCGGATTAAAAGAACCTACATCCAGTTGTTAATCTCTCAAAAACAAGATTAACTAAATTACTAAAATAAACCAAACTTACAATCAATGATAATAAAGATTAGGGTTTAGAAAGCACCTCCCTTGAAATCCACAAAGGATGAACACTTCTCTTGAATCACACAAGAGATGAAGAAACACCTTCCTTGAATATAAAAGAAATGAACACCTCTTTTGAATCACACAAAGTATGACTGGCTTCTCCTACCAACAACAACAACACTCAATCACTCAAGATCCCACTTAATGAAAGTTATCGCTCTACCCACACTAGGTTTTTCTAAGCCTTCCCACAGAGAGTTGTCAAGTACCTAGACTTCTCTAACTTCTGTATTATTCAAATGAAAGCCTACCACTTTATTTATAGAAGCCTATTTAGAAATTAGGTTAAGAATATGAAAAGTTAAGTCACAACTGCCATAGATAATCGATTATCATAAGTGATAATCGATTATCACATAAACTTTTCTAAAAATATTTGTCTCGTTGTGATAATCTATTATCAGCCAGAATAATCTATTATCAATAGGTGATAATCGATTATCACAAATTTTCTCAAAAATCAGTTTTAACTTAGATAATTGATTATCACTAAGAATAATTGATTTTTCCAATGAGTTTTGCAAATAAATAAATTATCTTGGTGTTCTACTGCTTGAGTTTTACCTTTTTGACTCTTGACATACTAATTTAACTATTTTAAATAACATACACAGATTAATAGACCTAAACAACTAAACCCCTAAGTCTTCGATGCATCTTTTGAATCGAAGCATTCTTTTAAGTCTTCAACAGTTTTCCATGTATTATCATTAAGTCTTCCATACTTTTTCATAAGTCATCATCATCATCAAGACTCCTTATTGAAGGAAGATGTCCATCTACTTCTTTTTTGTCAACAGTTTTTTCAATCTCTAGATCATCAGGTAATAGATCTCTAATAGATCTATAGGTAGTTAACGGTAAGACCGAGTATTGTTTTCACAAGGGACTTATGCAATATTTTCCAACTATACAATTAATGACTTATCTAGACTAAAGAATATTTCCATAAATTTGGTGTTATTTGTAGGAAATTAAAACTATGCATAAATAAGTAAACAACTTTGGAAGCTTATCACGCTTAAAAGATGAAAAAGGTTAGAAGTTATATCAAATGGTATTGTTGGGTTAGATTTCACTGACCTCACTCTCATACACTTAATCATTTAACTCCTCTCCATTAAAATGTCAATGTCAACCCACAAGTTTACTTAAACCCTTAGTAGAATAAGTCTAGGTTTCCTTATTAAGAGTCTATTCCTTGAGTTCCTAACAAACAAACATGTTTTATCAATTAGGGTTCAAAAAGACTAATGAGTCAAGCTTCATTCCGAGATACAATCTTCGTTATGTTTTTTATTTCAATTCTAGATTTCAAAAGATTTTTTCAACTCCTAATGAATCACATATCAAGCCATGATTGATCAAACCATATCAAGAATTAAGAAATGAAACAAGAAATACTAAAATTTAATGGAAAGGAATATATATATATATATATATATATATATATATATATATATATATATATATATATATATATATATATATATCTTTTTTATAATAAGAAATATATAAATATCAAATAACTATA
>Ga0099822_1003460_pt1 | contig 20230 bp, 7 predicted proteins | sample CowpeawhiteBW_FD_76839 | JGI IMG/M metagenome (GOLD analysis project Ga0099822, IMG submission 76839) | Root nodule microbial communities of legume samples collected from California USA - Cow pea white BW | ecosystem: Host-associated > Plants > Roots > Nodule | place: USA: California | collected...
AAAAAATTAAATGAAAAAAAAGGAGTGTGGTGACTCCCATGTGTCATTGAAAAGATCTGCCACTATCCTATTAGATGGAAATTTTACATCCACAAAATTATGTTTAGATAAAAAATTTCAAGTAAATTTTGTAAATGTTAAATAAATTTAAATGAGTTTATTGATAAATTATTTTATAAAGGAATTATATAGTTTTTTTAACATGTGTATAAACTTAATCTAGCTTATGAAAAAATATGCCTTTTTTTACTAAAAGTTCGTGTTAACGAACTTTAAAGCTTTAATATTAGAAAATCAAATCGAAGGAGATTAGTTAAGATATTCATTATAAAGATAAAATTAAAATTCAAAATGGGATAATAACGCTTACGAACATTATTTATGTGAAATTAATAGTTTTTAAAATGATGGTTTAGTAAATAACGTTAACATTTCTGGTATCTATTTAAAAAGAAAATTAAAAATTAATTACGTTTAAGAATTAAACTTGAAAGTTGCATATTTATAAATGAAATAGAATTTGAAGATCAGTTCAAATTTCTTAAAAAAAAAGTGAAATTAAATACTTCCCTTTTCAAAGTAATTTTTCATTCATTTTTATTCTTTTTCATATTTTGATGTTATTTAATAATTTAAAAAGTTTCATTTAAAAATATATATAATTTATTATTGAAAAAACTAAGTTCATTTATCCAGTAATTTTTTTTAAATATCATTATAATTGAAAAGAATTTTAGGAAAATAAAGCAAAGCTGTGTTAGGTTTGTGTATCTCCATAACTTTCTACCTTCACTCCCATGAAGGTTGCTTCTTCCTGCACTTCCATAATTTATTCCTGCACCTGTATACATTTTAAAATTTTAACTTTACTCTTTGAAATCCAGGTAAATATTTATACCATACGAAGAGTATTTAGATTATAGATTTTAAAATATAAATTTGATTTAATTATGTTTCAGATATATGATAAATTTAGAAGCTTTTTTCATAAATTTTGTAGTGTATATTGAGTATTTAATAAATTTTAATATTTCAATTAAATCAGTATTATGTTAATTTAACATATGAATGTTATGATGAGATAAGTTGTCGCCACATAATTTTATTATTTTAAAATTTTATAAATTAAAATTTTATAACTTTATAATTTTATAAATTTATAATTTTAAACTTTTACAGTTTAATAATTTTAAGATTTTAAAATTTCATAGTTTTTTATTATTCTACCTGACATTAATAATAAGTATCGTCTATATTTGTTACCATTCACGATACATATATTTGTATAAATTAAATTTGAGATACTTAAGTAAGTTTTATGTTAAATTTTATTCGATTCAGTATTGTACGCTCAAATTTTACTAAAGTCTAATTTGCACACTGAAATTGAAAATTTTAAATTTTTTGAAAAATTTAACTTTTATTAATACCAATAAACTATAAAAATTTATTATATCCAAAATAAAAATTACATTTTAAATACAAAATTTATATTCTTAATTATATATCCTAAGTATAAAATTTGTATTTTGAATTATTTGATTTAAAATATATTTTTATTTTATATTTCAAATTACATAATTTAGAATTCAAAATTTATATTTCAAATTACATAATTCATGATACAAATTTTATATTTCAAAATATATAATCTAAAAAAACACATTCAAAATTGTATAATACAAAATGCTTATTCATGAAGAAAATAATATTTCAGTGAAAGAAAAGAGGTAGGGTAAACATTGTTTGCGGAAACAATCTAAAGTTTTTAGATTATATAACTTGGAAATCAAAATGATTTCTAAATTGTTAACAAGATGTGAAGGAAAAAAAAAATGCAATATCACTTCTTTGTCCACACCTTCATTTCGGCACCTCCCAAAAAGAAGTTTAAAACACTTCTTAGATGAGGGAGGTATGAATTCTACATTAAATCGCATGTAAAGAAAGAGAAAATTAGATCTACATTAAATCTCAAATCTCTCTGAACTACATTAAATCTCTGAACGGTTCAAACAGAAGAATTACATCGCAATTAATAAGATCTCACTCTACCACTGAACTAATAACCGTGTAGACCTCCGTCAGGCTCGTTATGTCAAAAGCAAGAAATTAAAGAAAAAATATACAATTAAAAAGAAACACAAATATTAATACGAAATTATACCAGTTTCTAAAACCATATGTGGACTGAGGTTATAACATTAGATCCAAAAACATAATTATACCAGTTTCTAAAATTTTCAGTTTAAATTTTCATGTTTTTTAATTAGCTAAATTGATTGACACTTCAATAAACTACAAATTTATTTGCCTAACAATAAACCTACTTCCTTAAAAAATACATTAAAATTGCTTCATGTTAAATGTTACAAAGCAAAATTTGTTTGGCCCCATAAATGGCAAAACAATAATAAATGAAAAAAGCTCCTAAACAAAATGAAAACAAAAAAAATATATAATTGAAAGTGCATCGTCTACACGAAAAATTGGTAAAAACAATCACAATTTACCATATTTCTTAGCAATGAGAAGGTAGACCTAAAGTTCCATAAAGAAAAACTAATACTTAGTGTTCTAGGCTCTTTTTGATGAAAGGAGCATTATTGACAACTACGAGGGAAAGACATTAATATAATGAAGAATGTTTGATACTCTTTCTTATCTTACTAATAAAATCCCAGGCAACATGTGGGACGGTAGCATTGAACTTAGCAAACATGAATTGAAGGGTCTTTTTACTTATTTGGGAAGAGCATGATGCCAGTCTCAGCAACAGCCATTTTACACAAGCCAAACTTTTAATCAAGCCTACGAGGAAGGGAATCACCAAGAATAGTGCCGTGAATTGAAACAACAATCTCATCTTCTAAGCTTTTTTCTATTCGTTTTTTATACTATTTATCTATCACCTGAAGTGTTTTAGCAAGTCCAAGAAGACGATCTTTTAATAACTGGTTTCATTTGTTTGTCTTCTTCAAGAGAAATCATCCCCAAGTGAGACGGGTCCTCCAGCATCATCTTTGCCACCAGATAACCTGCGATAGACCATGTTTGGTATTTTCTTGCCTGTTTCCCAATATATCTTCCAAGTTTACCGTCGTAATATTCAGGCCACCCATCCTTCAGTAAACGATTCTCTGCAAGCTCAATTGCACGTCTTGCTATCTGCGGTCTCCCCGTTTTGATGCAAGCAGCTGTTACTAGCCAAAGGAGCACTGCATTCCAGCCCCAAACATACCAAAGTGAATAGTTAAAAAAGAAAAAAGAACACCAAATTAAGTTTATAACTTACTTCTTAAAAGTCATTTCTTTTTAAATATGATCAATCTTTAGAAAAAACATATTTCAGAAGCTATTTTGAATGCTTTCTTTGGAAGAAAAATGGTGTAGTTACACTACTTGTCTTTTTTTTTTCTTTTAACTATAACTAAAAAAATTGCTTTTAATGAAATCCCTACAAAAATAAATCAACTACTATGCATCATTAAATCTCTCTTTTTCAAAATCTCAAATAAACGAGCACCAACACATTTGTAAAGTTACCAACATTCAAACAAAAGAGTGTTCCACACATCCTGCCTTTCTGTTGTTGATGACAGACATATTATCATCGTAAATATGGCGACACAAAAGGTGTATATCCGTTTGAAAATTGAGCTACTAAGCTCTATGAGGGTATATATTTTTGAAACCTGTGGTATTTGTGGCAAAATCTTAGTCGATGCCTAAAGCACACCTAGTGAGGTTACCCAATTAACTGGCATGTATATCAGAAGTATAACCACTACCAAACCCCATTATAAATGCATTATGAAGTTTGAATAAATAAGCAGAAAGGAAGAACCTGGCCAAGATCCTCCGTTATGGTAACTCCATCTGGTATTTTTGGGATCACAGCCAGTAACTATTCGCCATTCGTGGCTCTCTATTGCTGGATAAGATATTTTTAAGGGCATTTCTCCAACTAACTCATCCCAACGAGCTTCAATAAGATCCATGATAGCCATCGATTGCTCTGGAGTTGCCAAAGAAGATAAAATTGCAACACAATTGCCTAAAGCAAACCATCGAAAATCCATCCTAGCTGGACTGACATTTCCAATAAAGTAGCCCCCACGATTTGGCATAAACTCAAATACCCAATCTGGGATAGAATCAGGAATAACATTAAACTTATTTACTGCAGTATGTGAGTACTCTTCAGTCTTATACCGATAAATGTCATTTAGTTGTTGGAAGTCAAGCCAAAAGTAACTTCTCATGTGATAACTTAGTGCGTGCAATCGTTTCACAATGCGCTCTACACATTCTTTCCCTTCGGCATCATCCTGTTTCAGCATTGACAAAGCAGACCTCAATGCCATAAAGAAAAGTGCTTGTATCTCTATAGGATAACCATAAATACCCTGCAAGAAAAAAGAAAGGAAGAAGAAACAATTAATACAGTATTACAGTTCTTCAAAATCAACTAAATACGAATGAATCTTAACTAAATGGACTTGAGAGTAAACTTCAGAAAATTTTTTAAATGTGATAACTGATCAGTGTAAAAACATACTTGTCCGTGTAAGAAAAAAATTCAACACTACCCATCAATACCATTCTTATACAAGCTGGATAACAGAAGCAACATTAATTATCTTAACATAATGAGAAACAACCACAAATATGCCTTACCATTCTTCGGTCAACCATGCAGCATCCATCAGCACAAAGCAGAGTTGGAAATGTATCAAACCCCTCTGACAAGCATAGAGTCAATATAAGTTTCATTCCCTTTTGACAAGATGCTGATTCAGCCAGAGATAAATCTCCTGTAGACTTTGTGTAAGCACGAAGCAAAATGATCCACCAGAATCCAGAGTCAACTGGAGCAACTCTTCCAATAGCACTCTCACCAAAATCTGCAATAAGCGTATCTGTTTTCCTAATGGGATCATGGAGGACTTTGAAACTAGCTGGCATCACACCTTCCCCAAGCTTAAATCGATCTACCCTTTTTTCCCACCCCTGAAGATGAAGTGTCTTCAACAAGAAGTTCTTAACTATATCTGGTTCACCGTTCATCAAAAAGGCTAGAGCACTGGGCACAAAATCTCGAACAAAAACCTGTAAAAAGAATATTTAATTATATCCATTCGTAGATGATTACCATCAGTGTGACGATAAAAATAGCTTTCAGGATTATGGGGAGAGGGGAACTATTAACACAAAACCTCAGATTCTTCTCTTAATCAATAACCTTTCAAAGGAAAAGAATAGATTTGCATGTTTAGACTAATAAGGCCTAAAAAAGTAACTATAAGTCTAATTGCTAAAAATAAATGACACCTATAGGAACATGAAATTAAGGTCGTTGAGAACTAATGTCTTAAGGTGCCCAAACTGTATGCAACTACATTTATCAAGCCAGTTTGGTTCTTTGCATAGCAAGATTTTTCATTAATATTCATCCAAGCATTGTCATTACCAAACTGTATGTAAAACAAATGAATTGTCCGGCACAATCAAACATTCAACATCAACAACATTCATTTCTGTAAATTTTAAGGAATGACGGGACTTCCAAAATATTGTCAACTCAAGAGTTCAGTGGAAATACAATAGAGCATCTGTTTTATATGTCGCAGTACTATTAAATTCATTCCGTTCAAGCTCTTTAATAAATATAGTCCAAACAAATGGTATCATGTTTCGTTATCATAGACCAGATGTCTCATAAACTTTGCGGTAACCACAAAATTGTTTGATGTTTCAAGTTCAAATTGCCTCAGAAAACTAGTAAATAATAAAAGGGTTTTCGGTAGTTTGAAATTAAATGTACGTTGCACGCAAATGTGCTGGAGTATTTTTATTTTCAAATCAAAGTAATAAAGAAGTATGTTAATGACAACTTAATTCATAACAGTTCTATAGCACACAATAAGTTTCCATAGCTTGCGCATTTAAAAAAGATCTGTACACACCCCAAGAACGGAATGACATTTCCGTATTGTTTGAGGAGTTCACCTGGTCATAGTTTAGAACTTCCTCTGATTGATGATCAACAGCTGCAATTGTGCCAACCGGTTGACCTCTGAAGTGGACAAGAGATTTTCTGAGGGATTCCCAGGCATCAGCAACCATGGGATGGGGCTCAAATGAATTCCGCGTAGATGAAGCAGGTGTGTTAAAGCCAGATCTTCCACCAGGCGAATAAGTGTCATAGTTTTCCAAGCCAGCTCTCCCAAGACCAATGGACAGTTCACTGAGTGACCTCTCGTCAAATGATCTCTGTCTCTCAATATTCAATCTTGGTTTGTCAAGCAGACGTGAGAGATCAAAGTCATCCATCTCGGATATGGAGCAGTGAGAGCTGATTTTCCTCATTCCCAAATGGCCGTCCATTTTCTCAACTTCTCTAATAACCCAACGAATGTATCAGAAACGGATACCACTACACAACCAGAAAAACAACATGTTCTAAGGTAAAAAAACCGAAACAAGCATATTCCTACAACCAAATCGGAAAAAAACCAAGTGTATATATAAAAAACACATGGCGAATGACGGAATCAGAACCACAGAGCACAATCACAAGTCACAATCAAAACAATCAAATTGATTAAAACTATAATATAATCAACCCTCCGTAAAGATTAAAATCCAGAAATAGGAAGAGAACCAGAATATAAATTTTAAAAAATATCTCAGTACAAATTCAGCAACACGAAAAATCACCTTCACCTCCACCAATTGCATCATCAATTTCGAAAAGCCGGACACAATTTCGAAAAGACAAGTGGCGCATTAAAGAAATATAAGTAACAGATCAAGATCCTGGGAATAAAAAACGGAGGAATCACCATTATTAAACGATTTAAACAAGACACTAAACCCAAAAAATAAATCAGGCACGCGAGGTAAATTCAGAAGGTGTGAGTTGGAAATGAGGAGAATTCATGGTTGCACAGAAAAAGAGACAGATCTGAGAGGAAGAAAGGGAAATAAACGACGTCGAGATGTGAAGCAAGGAGAAAACCTGAGGGAGAGAGAACGGCGCCGCGAAGAGATATTGCCCGGCAGAAACGACGGTTACTAGCCGGCGACTTCGCCGGAAAACAGTGATAAAAGAGAATGGCGAAGAAGAGAGAAAGAGAAAAGAAAAAATGAGGCGGAGGTGGATAGGCGATATTTATAGAGGGGGACGAACGGTATAAAGCGAGTCCCGGAGTAAGTGGAAACAACGGACCGTACCGTCCTACCCCGTTTTTCTTTTTCCTTTTTTATTATTTTTTATTCCTAACAATTTGATTCCGTGATAGAGCGTTACCGGAAGCAGCCGGTGGTAGGGCGAGGGGTTTAGGAGGAGTGTCCACGTGGCCGAAACGTTGCCGTTTGTGGCGTTGAGATCTCTCCCACACCTTCTCTTCCTCTTTCCTCTGTTCCCGTGAATTCAAAATTGGAAATGGGAAGATTGAGTTGTATCTTATCGTAGCATGTGTATTTATATTTTCTCACGAGATATTATTTTATTATTTTATAATTTATTAATTGGGTAGGTGGGTTGATTTGGGGATTTTCTTTTCTCTCTTCCGAGATAGCTACATTTCAACTTCAATTTCACTTTTCCTTCTTCTAAAATAAATAAATGCGAAAACAAATTGACTTTTGATATAGGAATTCGGATGTTAAGGTGTGATGCTGTGCATCATGCTGTAACAATATTCAAAACAAGTTTATACCATCTTATATCATACTAATTACAATTAAATATATTAATAATTGTGGCTCATTATTAAATTAATATTTTTTTTAATCCTCCCTCTCGTCATAATAGGTTGTTTCACGTACATGAAAAAAACTAATATTTTAACATATGCATATTTTTTAAAAATATTTAAGTTAATTTATACAACTTGAAATATATAAACATATTTAATACATTTGTATTTCAAATTTATGTTTAAAAAATTATATTGTGATGTGTTGTTACTTTTAATAATTACCCATTTCTTATAAATATGAATAATTAAAATTGATAAAGAGATAAGAACATTTAAGAATTTTTATTAAGAAAACTTTTAAAAGCCCCCATCGAAAATTAATTCGAAAAATTCAAAGATCGAGAAACTTTTTACCATATGTAATGAATGCTAAAGTTAATGTTAAATAGTACTCCCTCTAATCACCATTATATACGATATTTTACAGTTTTAATGAGCTTGAGTATTTTTCATAATATGTCTATTAAATATATGACTATTTCTGTTGCTGATGATAAATAATGAAAAAAAAATAATTTAAAAATCAGTATGAAAGTCAAAATTTTGGAAAATATCAAATGAATTAATTATTTTTCTTAATCCGTGTCATTTTTTTCCAAGCGTGTTACAATAATGACCGTATTTTTCAACCTATGTCGAGATACACAAATGTATACCTGGAATTTTTTTCAAAACATAAACTATTTAATTTTTATAGATACATATATTTTGCTTCATGCAAATGCTAGGTGGCAACATCTCATCTACTTTTTCTATTACGATCTAAATTACGAGTTGGGTTGAAATAATGCAAAATTCATTGAAATATATTTGGAAATAATTAAATTAAGATTATTCTTTTTCTTTCTTTTCTTCTCTAGATAACCAAGTTTAATATTGTTTTTTTCAACAAGATCGAACCATTAAAAATTATAGTAAATAATAATGTCTCTTCCGTCACTCATCTCGGCGAATTACCTCTTTTCATTTAATAAATGAAATATTAGAATGATGATAGCCATGCTAGGTGCACTATTCATTTTTTAATATAATAAATAACAAGTTTTAATGTCTGCTTCTTAAAACCTTCACTGTATAAATACTTCACTTCACACCATTTGCAATGTTCTATTTTATTCTTAGTTTTAAATGTGTAGTGATTTTTTTTTTCATTTTCATTGAAAACGAGAAAAAAAAACAAAGCCGTTCAAATTTAACATTTTTAAATTTCATTGAAGCTATAAAATGATCTATCAAACACAAAATGAAGATAAATGTGGGGACAAATACTTTATAAATATGTATATAGAGGCATGAAAATATTATTATTGATGAAATTTTGAACCATTCATTTCGCAATTTGTCCATAAAGATATTGTAAGTCAAGAATGAAAATCATAACCCATAAGTTATTTCAATTTAAATCATGTAAATAAGTCATAAAATAAAATGATGAAGTTTTGTAGTTTTTTTACTATGATTGAAAAGGACAATTAGATTGATAGAGGAAGTTGATAAGATGTGTTTCGTATATCTTGAAGGGTTCTTAATTATCTAAATAACTCGCGTGATTGTCTTACGCATACGCATTGTCTCTGAGTGACACAAATATTGTTTTATTCTTCCAGGCACATTATTATAAATATAAAAATGTGACTCAAATAACTCTTTTTATATTATTATTATTAATTATTATTCACTTTTACCACGTTTTCCATCTGCTGCTAATCTCTGGTTTCATGAAAGACCATTTTGCAAACAGTAAAAATCGTTGAATAAAATTTTGGAGTTTATGTTAAATCTAACATATATTGATCCTTGTTTCAACGTTCCGTGTCATTGAGAGATCAATTTGGTGTATCATAATATTAAATCAATGTATTTATTTGAAAAAACTCTTTAATTAATTAACATGCATAACACGAGAATGAAACTTGAAGAAGTAGATAATTCCAAAGGTTTTAAAGTAGCACGAGATTCTTGATACAGTGTGTTAATATTACATTGCCAGAGAATCATTTAATACTTGTAGATTTTCTGGTTGACAATTTTTGGTTAAAAATATGTGCATGTAAAATATTTTTTCAAAAATAACGTCTAGATCTTTCTTAAATTTCCGCTGTAAATACATGTGAATTTTCCCCTATAAAATTATCAATAAAAAAAATTTAAATAGTTTTAAAATTACCTATGTATATATCAGATTTATAATTATATAATTCATTTTAAACATACAATAAAAAACATTAAAAATTACAAATATTTTTAGCAAATTTTCTTTGTAAATATGAATCTGCAGATAAAAATGCAGTTTTTTTTTTAAATATTCTCCACATATATAAAATTTGTGTGAAATATTTTATTAATAAATATATAAAATTGAAATAAATTAAATAATATAATTTTTTTCTCAATTGAATTTTAAGAGTTTATAAAATGTTTTGTTCTAGTAATGTGTTTCACTCTTACTCTTAGTTTCTTTCTTTTTCTTGTTTGATTGAATTCTAATTTTCCTCATACTTTTTCTTGCTTTCTCGTACACAATATCTTTTGTAGTTATTGTGTTTGTAAATAGGAATGTCAATGGGCGGGTAAGGTACGGGTAGTAACATCCCGTACCCTACCCGTTAGATAAATATTTATCTCGTACATGTATTCGTATCTGTACGGATATATATTATGTGGGTACACGCATATTTTTTTAATATTCATGGATACTCGTAGGTATTTACAAAAACAAATTTTAATATTTAACAACATATTTCAACCATAAATTCAAATAAAAATACAATGCAAAAATTTATAAATTTCAAACAAAGCGCAAATAACCTATTTGAATAGTGTTGAATGACAGTTAATCAAGAAATGAAGATTTTTTAAAATCAATGGATAAAAAATAACTCATTCAAAATCAATGGGTTAATATTTTAATCATTTTTTTTTAATTTAAATTAGAGTATAGCATATACGAGTATCCATGGGTACGAATACTATGATACCCGTACTCGTCCCGTTAACATACAGATATAAAAAATATCCGTACCCGTTATTCGTGGATAACCATTTACAATATTTATTTCCTAACTGTTACAGATTTTATCTGCAGATACCCGCGAATATGGATTTTTTTCACATCCTTACTTGTAAATCACATTAGTATTGGTTGCGATTTTCATAGACTTGGTAGGAGTTTTTATTTGTTTTTTGTTTTCAAATTTTACTTTTTATTTTATTTTTTATTTTGTGTGTATATTTAGTCTTTGGGGGACACAAGTTCTAAGGTTACTCTATTAATTAAACACTGTTACTTTTCTCAGGTGCATTTGTAATTTTGTATATATGAAGAACATCGTGTATTGAGTTAATTAATATTTTATGCGTAAGATGGACTTGAGTTGTGTGATGTTTACTACTTTGGTCATGTCTAATTCAATAGAGTAGAGAGTCTTTAATATTAAACTTAAAACTTTGGCGTGATTCAACTGCAAATTTAGTTACGTGAATATGACCATATAGAATAAAAGGATAAATTGAATTTCAGGTTCTACATTATTGAAGTATAAGAAATTTGCAATTGTGATTCAATATGCATCTAATTAAGTCTATAAGCAATTGAAGGCATAAGTTGTGTTTGCGATGAACTGAAGTTGCTTCATATGTTTTTATCCTTTTGTAAATGTATACATCAAATTATTTTTGTTACATAATTATTGTTTTGAGGAAAATAAATTACCTTTAATCACTATCTATTTATTTGTTTACATGTATGTGACTATTATTGTTGTAGAAGATGTAATAAGTGAACTCACCTAAATTTATTTTTGTTTACATATCTTATTGTTTGTACTTTTTTAGGGTGAATTTAGAATGGGGAGAGGATTTGAGAAAGAGTGAGTAGATGAATTTGAAGAAATAGTGTGATTTGTTTGGATTAAGAGAAAGATTGTGTGATTTGAGTGGATTTAAGATGAAAGTTTGTGTAAGATGTAATGAGTATGATAAATTAAAAAAATATTTTAATAGATAAAATTAGATAAATACTATTTTATCCTTGAAGATAAATGTAATATAAATTTAAATGTAAGTAGTAAAAATGATATTAAAAATTGAAATTACTATTTAAAATTACAAAAATATAATTTTTTATTATTATTATAATAATAACAATAATTATTATAATAATAATAATTAATACAATTAATATAATAATAATAATTATTATTATTATACATTATATATTATATTAAATATTATATTAAGCAGCTTTTTCCACTCATGTGTTCTTGTTCATCCTTCGATTTACAAATCAGGATTCCACTAGGACACCTCCACCACGAAGCATCATCAAGGCGCCTCCCTCACCAATGTCCACGCACCACACTCACCTAGCAGGAGTGACCAAACCAAAGCAAAGGGCATTTTGTAATTTACATCTTCATCCTCTCAAATCTTCTCAATTTTGAGAGGATGTTTCTTACCCTCCCTCCCGCAAATCAGCACCCACAATCTCTTACAAACCAATTGAAACAAATAGGAGTCATCCACTCTTCTACTTTCTTGCCAACCGTACTTATCCTGATATATATATATATATATATATATATATATATATATATATATATATATATATATATATATATAAAAAATAAAAAAAAAAAAAAATATAAGTGACTTTCTCTTTTATTTTCTTTAGAAATATATATATATTGATATATATATATATATATATATATATATATATATATATATATATATATATATATATTTGTAAACCCAAAATATGAAACTAAAAAACTTTAATTCATTACTTAATAATAATATTAATATTCTAAGTCTCATACATGTCCGTGTAGAATAAGTTTAAAGGTTATTAGAATCCTTTAACAATATATTTCAAAATAACATTTTTTAAACATCTCAAAATTTTAGAGTATGATATATAAGTTCTATACAATTTTTTAAAAGAAAGATAAAAATTTTATTTTCTAAACTATCATTATCTCAAACTATCATGACTGGTTCAAATTCCCGAACTACTAGTTCTACTCACATATTAATATATAATCATTGCATACAAAAATAACAAACAACACAAGACATCACATAGAACACAAGAGTAAGCTAATGCATTTAAAATAAGTGTAGAAAAAAGTAAATCATATTATAAAAGGTATGAGAATAATTTTAAAAGTCAAACATGTAATAAAGTTTAAACAAAAAATAACTTTCATATGCTTATATGAAGACCAAAAATTTTGTGTACAATTGAATTTTGTACAACTTGAAAATTATACACTATTAATTTTGTTAGATGCTTACACAGTTTTTTTAAAAAAAAACAAGTGTATTATTGAATGGACTCGTAAAAGTTTATATTTGTCATGCTTACTCCCAAGTCCTCAAATAATTTTCTAACTTTTAAGACCAAATGACTTAAACCAAACCATGACAGGATTAATTCCACTAGCTCCATAAATATGATCATCTTTCATGTCATGGCATTTGTCTTGTGGAGCCTACTTCAACTCACACTACCTAGATATCACACTCTATGATGTGAGTGAGATACTAGTTGAGTCAGGATACTCTCATCCCCGAAATCCCCTTTCAATACATTTTGACATCTTAAACAATATTATTTTCCCTTAAAAATAGCTACCGAGAACCAAACTTATTATTTCAAAGCTAAACTAAACATAAACAATTTAAACATAATATCATATTCAACTTATCAACTCTATTATTTACAAGAATATCAACCTCTTAAAGTTTTCACTTTTCAACAATTTCAACATCACATCTAAATATCACAATTGGTTGTAATCAACACAAAAACCCAGAAAAGCTTAACATAGAGTTTTTTTTTATCAATTCAATGTTTCTCATTCTACGGCAAGGAATTCATACAACTATCCTTTCACCAAGAGTCATTTTCTTCAAGATATGTTTGCCCCATATTTTTTTATTTATTTTTAAAAATTACCATCTCACCAACATCATTACTACAACACATAGCACCAAAACTCTCACAATTTCACTAAATCAACTTTCACCAAATCATTTACATGTTCTCCAATTATCAATTCTCATTTTAAAGGAATTTTAAATTATCAGTTTCCTTACTATAAGGATTCTTATCACAACACTTATCTTCTCACAACTTCACCACTTATCATCCTATTTTCAAAGATCAAACATAGTTTAAGGAAATGACTATATGAAAATGTCTCTATATAACAAAAAAGCTACATGTAGCTAAGGACAATTGCATGCACCGAAACAAAATCACATTTACTCTCTAAAAAGAGTATATTTGAAGCTACCAAAATAATTAAATTTATCTAAATGTATAGTAAGATTCTTCGCACTAATTGTTTCTATGATTTTGGATCTTCAAAAATTAAAGAAGGAGATCAAACCTACTTAAAGAAGTTGTGTAAATAACATCTGATTTTGTAAAAAAAAAAAAACCTCTTTTAAAACCTTTGACTTTTAGAATACATTCATAATAAAAAAACATTTTTTTATAATATATATATATATATATATATATATATATATATATAATTTTCTTACTCAAGAAAAATCCGTAAGATCTTTTAGGGAATAAAATATTTTACAAAACAATTTTAACTTAGGCATCGGTTAAACATTGGTTAAAGTAGAATAATTATATGAATATTCTAATTTTAAGTTATAAACGAACATTTTTTTTTTTGTCTGAATGTATGTATAAAAAAACGTGTTTAAACCTACTTCTAAAATAAGCATGACTATTTCTTTTGTTTTTTTTTTCTTTGTATTTTTGTTTATCTTTAAGTTACCTCTTATGGGTTAATTGACGTATGATGTCTTCTTAATCTATTTAATCGTTAAAAAAGACTTGAATTACAATAACTTGATTCACTTGAATTTCTTTTTATTTTAATATTAATATCATTATCACCAGAATTATTAATTATCACTACTGTTCTTTCCATATATATGTATGATGCGTTAATTGAAGTGAGACACCTAATTAACTTAATATATCAAATTGAGACATTTAAGTAATGACAAGTTGTGGTTCTTAATTTCTTTTCTTGACGACAATACTATTTATTATCAAAACTAATAATAATTATTTTATTAAAATTATTCATAGAGACAAGATTAACCGAAATACCATGACTTATTAATAAATAAATTAATTAGAGACAACACTTCCCTACTAGATGATCTTAATTTCTTTTTTAAATCAAATTAGTATTGTTTTTCAAAATAAAACAAAATTAATTTAGGTATTATACTTCATCAATGCAACATTTTAATGAGTCAAGCCCAAGTCATAAAAATTGACATCATTATAGTATTTCTGAATTTGAGTTCTTATGCTTTAGCATAAACAATAATAATAAAAATTAAATAAATTAATCTACCACGCAAACAACAGGCTACAAGCTATGTTTCTTAGTGATTGTTTTTAGCACTTTCCGAATAATGAATCTATAATGCACTGTTAGTTACTTAATATATCAATATTTTAACACTAAATGGTTTGAATGGTCTTCGTTTCATCACCAACTTTTTTTTTCTATGATTATTTATGCGGTAATTATTATTTGAAGCCGCTCCATAATCAATTTTCGGTAGCAAATTATAAATGCTACAACATTATTGACTTGAAAATGAAGCAGCCACATGTGTGTTAACTTTGACTAATTAAAAAGATTGCAAGAGATTCTTCGACCACTGTGCCTCAAACTTTTACATTTATCTATTGCTGCCGATCAATCAATGGAATAGCGTCGCAGAAGATGTCTCTGAAATCTGATATATAAAACTTTTGTTCTTAAAAAAACTAAAAATTTATCCTTCCAAAACACTAAATAGAAAACAGCTAAAAAACATTTGGTGGCTTCTGGTTAAGCTATGGTGTCACCAACTTTTATATTACAAATTGCTACCAATAAATTAATTACTGAAAAAAGTGATGCAGAAATTGTCTCCGAAACATTACATATAAGTTTAGTGCCATGAAACACTCAAAAGGTATCATCCCCGAGAAAAAAAAAATAGAAAACATTTGTGGCTTTACAATAAGTTAAGGGTGTCACCTAATGTGATCTATATTCACATCAATCAAGCAATATGTCGACAAATGTGTTTAATCCAAGTACATGAATGTATTGAACATCAATGAATAGAATTATTTCAGATTTTTTTATCTTATCTTTAGCTTCTTTGTTAACATCAATGAAATCGATTGGAATAAAAAAAATAGGAAAGAAAATACAAAGGAGTGTTTAAGTTTACTTGAATTAAATCCAAAAGATAATATAAAAAAAAACATAAATACTAAACTTTAATGTTTTAGATTGAGTATAGGGTTATAATATTTTATATGGACAATTTATATGCAACAATCATGAGACATGAGTCTAACCCACACATAAGGGATTGACACCACAATTTTATTGGTTCTTCTCAATGTGAAACTTAGACTCACACTTGGACTCATAACTCACTATCATAAAAACTTTCAATACAGGATCTCGTCTAAGTCGGCCACCACATGAACCAGGCTCTGATACTACTGTTGGGTCTTGATCTTTATATGATGCTCAACTTTCTCAGTTTTACTCAATGTGAGACTTAGACTCACACTTAGATTCCAAACATAACTCAACCTCACAAAATCGTCTTGTAAAGTGAGATTTGTCTTAATTTATATACTATGAAATCACCTTATCATTAGTCAATGTGAGACTTCCAACAAATATAAAAATTCAATGTAATGATTATATTATTTAGTTATAATTAGTGATTTAGTCTTCTAATTTGTTGGTTTAGTTCATTTAGGTTCCTTATTATTTTTAGGTTCAATTTAGTCCTCAAACCTTTTTGAAATGTTCAATTTGGTCCTCTAATTTAAAAAGGTTAAAATATTTAAAATTTTTTGATTTAGTCTCTCTATTTAAAATTTTGATTCAATTTAGTTCTTTTATTTTTTAAGATGTTGATTCAATATTAAAAAAACAAAATTATTCAATATTAAAAAAAATCAATTTATTCTCTTTATTTAAGATGTTGATTCAATTTAGTATTCTTATTTTCTAAAACAATTTAATTTTGCTCTTCCTAATTTGAGAACAAATTAGTAATTAAACTTTATTACTGTTTATATATACATGTTACTTTTTTTTTTATAATTCATACATCAAATCATTCTTCCTAACTACTAAAATTATTTAATTTTTTACCCTCGGTTTAAATATTCAATTTTTTTTCATTTAGGTGGAGTGATTTAATATATAAATTCTAAAAAAATGTATATATAAGTTGTAATTAAGTTTAATTACTAATTTGATCTCAAATTAGGAAGAGCAAAATTAAATTGTTTTAGAAGATAAGAATACTAAATTGAATCAACATCTTAAATAAAGAGAATAAATTGATTTTTTTTTAAATTGAACCTTTTTAAAAATTTGATCATCAAATTTAATTTTTTTTAAAAGTTGAAAGACTAAATTAAATCGAAATATAATAGGGAGACCAAAATTAACCAAACCAATAAATTAAATGACTAAATACTTGATTATACCTATTATTTAATTCCTCTTAGTATTGCACTCGTAATTCATATCTCCTTTTTCACATTAATCTTCTCAATATATTGCAAATTATTCTTTCTCATGAGTTTTGTGCACATACAACACTTTTTACGGGATTTTTTTTTATCAGCAATAAAGAATATGAATTGAAAAAGGGGATAATAGAGTCCCCAACCTTTAAAAAAAAAAAATACTTTCTTCCACTTTCAAAACGAACTTGCAATAACAAGCTTGAAAATACTAGAAAAAGGTGTTATTTTGTATCAACCCTTATCCGTTAAACAAACGACGAAATTCAGAGCATCATTCACCATTTTATTGTTCTGCTTATTTAAAGGATGAGTAGATATTTAAAGAATGAGTAGACATTTAAAAAATGAGTAAGCATATGATTATTGGATCACAATGGATATCAATTATTGGATCAATCAATCAAATATATATCTTTATAAGAATCAGTAAGTAACTCGAAAAATTTAGATATTGACGAGTCTTACTAAATAAATACTTTCAAAAGACAGTTTCAAAATAATATTTTTCTTAGTATTTTTTTAATTTCATTTTAATCAAACTATTTATTGCTTTTATTTCTTAATCAATTTGTTCTACTTTCCACTCTCTATATATTTCCTCTTTTATTTATTTTTTTCGTTACAGAGTTAGTTTTACAATACACGGTTTTAGTTTTATAATAATTATTAGATTTGAATAATCTTTTTATTTCTTAACTATGAAAATATTTTAATTTTATTTTTTATTTTGAACGATATCAATTGAATTATATTAAAAATATAAAATATAATCATTTACATCAAATTTGTATTAATATGATTGCAAATATCATATATTTATTTACATTATGAATTATATTTATTAACAAATAAATTTTGAACGATAAAATGTCATTTGAATAATATTGTTAATATTATATCTAATAAAAATACTATATTATTTTATTTTAAAGTAAAGTGCATCAAGTTAGCAGCATTCAAACACAACATTTAAAAGAAAACCCATCATGACAGTGAAAAAAAAAACATAACCCATAATTATAAAAATAAAAAAAAATTCAACTCTTTTTTCTAATAATATGATATTGTTATTTAATTTTTATATTTATATATAGAGATGGTATTTTTGTTGGTTTTATAAGGAGGAAACAAAAAGGGGTTGTGAGTGATCCAATCCAAGGTTGTTGGAGTAGCACAGTTTGTACATGTTGGCAAAGCACAGCAGTAGTAGCTGTAAGGAAAACGTGTCCTTTTCAATCACACACTGCAATTAATATGCCAACTTGGCAACAGTACAATTACCGGTTGCATTCTGTACTAACCGGTAACCTAACTTAAAAATCTTTTTTTTAATATTTTTTAATTCACCAACTTGCAATAAACTTTACTTCACTGTCATTTTTGGACTGGACTTAAAATAGGTTTTTAATAGGAAACATTTTTAAGCTGTTATTTTAGAGTTTGTTTTCATGAATTACAATAATTTTATATTTAATAGAAAGAGTTTGATGTGAATCAAGTAATTGACTCATTAAGCTAAAATTAAAATTTTAACAAATTTATTATTTACAGAGAAGATATGAACTTGTGTTCATGGTGTGGATTTAGAATTGGTGATTTTTCGTAGTTTGGTAAAAAAGTTTAGTGGACTTCATACTGTAAGTCGTTATCCTTAAATTGTGGAGATATGTGAAGAAAATCAAATATAACGTTCTGATTGTTGCTCGACACACACCGGATGGGTCACTAAAGTTGAAGCTCGATGCACCACGAATTTGTAGTGGATTCATATGCCTATGAATGTTTTGCTTTATTAGATTATTTTATATATTTATTATAGTATAATTAAAATAAATTGACTTAACTTTATTTTAAAACAGTATAATTAAAACGTTTATATATTTTATCCAATATTATTGTAAAGATATGTATAATTATTGATTTGATTTTTTTTTGAGTATGATCAATTTGGTCTCTGAGATTTTGAAAGTTTTAATTTGGTATCCATATTTTTTAAAGTCGATCATTTTAGTACCTCCCGTTATATCCTAGTTAATGCCGTTTGTATAATGGTGAACTGTCATTGTGCAACAAATTAAACAACTCATCTTAATACCATATTGAATACACTTGATTAAGGAAACATTAAAAGAGATACTAGAAAGATGTTAACTACATCCAACAAACAAACTAACACAATCAACAACTCCACCCACGTTTCTATTGCATAGTGACAACTCACCGGTACACAAACAATATTAACTGTAATATAACGGGAGATATTAAACTGAACCACTTTAAAAAATAAGGGTACCAAATTGAACCTTCAAAAAATTCAGGGACCAAATTAAACCTTGTAAAAACTTGGGGACCAAATTGAACCAACTCAAAAAATTGGGAGACCAAATCAATAATTATACCTATAAAGATATTAGTTGAAAATTAAAGTATGGTTTAACATAATTAGACAAATGTGGTGGTAGGTCCAAAACCGATTGAGTTATTGGACCAAAAGATGTTCAAGTTTTAGGTTTTAATCTGATTGGATCATTGGACTTATGATGTGTTTGGATCTGCATGAATACTTTTCATGCAGATGGAAAGTGAGTTGCAGACATGTTTGGTTCTACTGATTTGCACTGATTTGAGAGCGCAAATTTGCACGAGCTGCAGATTTTAACACTCTCTAAAATGAAAAAAAATGTAGAAAAAGATAACTCATCGTGTTAAAATGACTTCATTGTCCATGTGTTTAACAATTTAATTTAATTTACTTATATTTACTACTATCTTATATATATATATATATATATATATATATATATATATATATATATAATTTTTTTTATATCATATTACAACTATATATCTCACTCTT
>Ga0099822_1003467_pt1 | contig 20223 bp, 7 predicted proteins | sample CowpeawhiteBW_FD_76839 | JGI IMG/M metagenome (GOLD analysis project Ga0099822, IMG submission 76839) | Root nodule microbial communities of legume samples collected from California USA - Cow pea white BW | ecosystem: Host-associated > Plants > Roots > Nodule | place: USA: California | collected...
AAAAATATTTATATATATATATATATATATATATATATATATATATATATATATATATATATATATATATATATTAGTAAAAATTATCCTAACCTAATTTTTTCTAAGCTGCATATTTTGTCTTGTTTTCTGTCTTCACTCTTCCAACTTCAAGTATCGATACGTTATCCTCTTTCAGGTACATCCATTGACATTCTTCTCTTTCCTTGCTTTTAAATTGGGCATATACATCAAATCCTATATAGACAATGACTTTTATGGTATGCTTGTTGTCAAATGATGGAATCAAAATAAGAATACTTGGTACCTGGTAATTGAGGTTTATTATTTGTTTATTTTGTTTATTTTTCAGGAATCAATCAGAGGAAGTGAATTTATTGATCAAAGCACTAATCAAAGAATTTTCATTGTGTTGAACACGTCATTTTATATTTACTATTATAATTATTTGAATTTGTATGAACTTAAATTGATTTGAACTTTATTTAAAATTTATGACAGTGATGTATTTTATTTTATTTTATTTCAATTTATGATTAAATATTTGTTTTTTAAATAATTTTGTAAATACCCACGGGTACCCGTGAATACTCACATATAAGAAAAAAATAGGCGGGTACCCGTACAGATATGGATACGGATACGAGACAGATATTTATCCAGCGAGTAAGGTACGGGGAACTACTACCCATATCCTACCTGCTCCGTTGACAAGAAAGATAAAGATGACAAAAGAATGAAAGAGTAGATTTTGAAGAGGTGAAAAAATTTAAAGACTATATAAGTATCAATCAGGGGAATAAAAAACACAAATTTAGAGCTGTTTCTTTATGCATTTAATCAAATTTCTCCATGCACCCATCATTCCAGATTTTATTTTTCAAAACACACTAAATCAATTCCAGAAACATGCACTCACGCACTTTTCCGGAAAACACACACCCACTCCTATTCTGGAAAAAAAAAAAAAAACAAATCAGAAGGTATGATGGGCTGCAGGAAGAAAACTTTTAAATTGCAAGAAGTAACAACCCAATTTTAGCCCAGTAAATAAGAAGGAAAAAAGGACTTTTAGAGAAAGCATCGAAGAAGTTGTTAAGATGGGCCTTGTGATATTTCTGTGAATTTTTTCTTTAATCAAGTCAAATGATGTTAAAAATACATGTCTAAATAGATTTTGGATAATATTTGCGTGTTTTCTAAAAAAGTAGCAAAAATTTACTTTTACGAAACATGTGGATTGAGGAAATGTGATTTGGTTGGATGTAATGTCAGCATCTAAAACTTTGGTTTTTAATAAGTTGTACGATTGTTTACCTATTAATTTTGAGATTAAAAAAGGAGGTGATTTTATGGTTCCATGTGTTATTTATATGGAAACAATGCTAAATTTTTCTTTAATTTGTTCTTTTAATGTTTCATTGATATGCGATTGTAGGAATGCTTAAAGAAAATTACTCAGGATTTGCAGTTTTTCTCTTTAAATTTGGTTGTTTTGTGTGCAAAGTTTCTTTGTAGTCCTTTACTTAAAGTGATTTAAATGGTTATCATTATTGAAGTTATCCGAATGAATTGGAGAACTAGAAATCATAAGACATTTCAAAATTCAACTATTTTTACTTTTGTTGTTTTTCAAATAAATGAGTTATTATGAAAACAGATTTAAAAAGTATATGAGTAATGTCGTCTCTCGTTTGTTGGTGCTGAAAATTTTCAATATTCAAACTAAGAAAAGTAGAAGGGTTTCATTTACGGATGTAATATGACAAGTTCAGTTTGCTTGGCTTAAGGTAAATATTGATTGTGTAGCTAGGGATTGTCCTATTTTAATTTCATGGACTAATATTTTTAGAAGAAGTCGAGGTGAATATATATATACATATATATATACATATATATATATATATATATATATATATGTAGTTTTTAGTGTTTTTAAAAGGTTTGAACTTCAATTTATGTTGAGTTTATGTGGTCATTTGTGCTTTGGAGCAAACTTTGAGATAAAGTTTCAGAGACTTCGGTTGGAAAGATGTTCAATTTGTTATAATTTCTTAAATCAACGAGTGATTTTTGAAAGTTTTCAAGGGAAATGGTGTTGGTGCTAGCATTTTTATAAACACATACAATTCAAAAATTATCATGTTTTATTTATATTTTTTTCATAAAATTATCATGTTTTATTTATATTATTTTTTTAATATATTTTCATGTAATAATACATAATTATTGACTTTTGACTTTAGGAAAGATATCAAAGTTGCAATAATGTATGGGATAACCTTATTTTAAAATTTACGTCTTCAACTAATACCATCAAACTTTTTATTGTTGTTTTATTTCAAATAACATTTTTCCTTCAAAAGAAAAAAAGTTTTTATCATAATGTTGTTATTATTGACATCATAATTATTTTTTTTCCAAATAACATTATCCTGCCTTTCTATTTAGAATACAATATTTGTTTTGCTTTTACATAACAAAAATTATAAAAAAAAACATATTTAAGTTAAAGAAAAGACTAAATAATATTTTTCCCCGTATTTAATTTTTTTCCAATGTAGTGTCAATATTTCAAACTTCAATTTAATTAAAATTTTATTTAAAATTAGTTAAAATTATTTTGTTGGCTAAACCCATGTTAATGTTATTAGGAGAATAATAATGTGACATATTCAGTATCTAATGTGACAGAGAAGTGATTTAAGAACATGAGATTCGGAAATAAGATGAAGTCGTCCTCTCGTAGCAACAATTTCAAATTCGTCTTCTCCACTTTCAAATTCTTCATTGCCTTTAATTTGTTAGTTTTTTCTCCCATTTTATCTTCCATCTTTTGTTTTATGTGTGTTATATGTAGCTTTTTAAAGACAAAAAGTGAATATATTTCACTAATAGAAATACATTATTTACCAATGAAAATTCACCGAGGAATCAAAATTTACATATAATTTCTAATTACTTACTTCTAGGCCCTCCATATCCTTAGTACCCTTTCGTGTTATTACTCTCAAATTATATTCACATGATTTAGTTGTTGAAACTGACTCTCCTCTCCATAATCGAACAATGATAGAACCTTATGATTAAGGGTAATAGTTTATATCATCTTAAAAAATTGAATTTTGTTACATGACTTGTTTTACCTCTTGGGTTCCTTATTGGGTTGGGGAGGATGTGTAGGATAACTTGCTAGCACATTGGAATTATCCTCTCAATTGTAATAAATATGCTACAACCTAAGAAAATAGGGTTTCAAAAAAGGGTGAAAGCTACACACATGTGATTCCTTTATCACTCATGAGCCTACATTTTTATAACCTCATATTTTGTTACAGGCATAAAATTTGGGATGATTTGTTTTTGTTGAAGAGGTTTTTCAACAAACCCAAAGGATGTAACCAATTTGTGGATGAAAGATCTTGAAGGACACATGTAAACAAACATTTTTAATATTATTTATCTTTAAATTTATAAATGAACCATATTTAACTAATTTTTCATTTTTTTAATAATGGGAAGAATTTAATTGTAGACTTTCATAGACCAAATTTGAGGTCGGGTCATGCCCCGGTGTATCAAAAGGACATAACAATGATAATGATGCACATGACGAGATCATTAGGACTAAATGTTGGATTGAGGTTGTCGGTGAGAAAAAAATAAAAGAAGACTATATAGAACAAGATAACTTATTACAAATTACACAAGTGGAAGAGATAGCCTCAAACACCAACCATTTACTTCCACTTGCAATTTTGAGGATGTTAACTATCTTGCAACAACTAGAAGCACATGATGAGGCATATGAGGATTTGAAACGCCAATTTTAGTCCTTTCAAAATCTAGTCATGTGATACCTGCTCCAGATACCCAAACCCATCTTCAATAGGAGCAGCCCAACCCAGCGGCCTAGCCCAACCCAATAACCATAGTCCCAACAACAACAAGAAGACCCTCAACAACAAGACTGTGAGAATTTTGATGATTATGTAGGTTATAAGAAGTTTTCCTACGTACTCAAACAATCTTTCTATTTACTTTATTAGGACTTTTTTATTATGTAGTTACAATGTTGTTACATATTACTTGTTGAATAATTTATTTTCTACCTTATTTGATATTGTGATACAATATTATAGAAAGTTGTGAAATATATATATATATATATATATATATATATATATATATATATATATATATATTTGGACTTTCTCACAAAATTTATGAAAGGTTTAATCCTCGTGGGTAAGAAACTTAACCTAGGTCCAGTTAATGCATATCATAACTTTTGTCATTGACAAATGCAATATTGTTAGACCAAACAAATTTTAGAAAAGATATTTCACTTAGAATATTGACTTTGAATGATGTAATGGATGACCATCTTACAAGATACAACTTAGTTTACATGACCAAAATTTTGTGTCAAATGCAATGTTTTCCTGAAAAGACCTTTTTTGAAGTGATAAATTTTCATGTAACTATTTATTTACCAAACAAATCACAAAACTTACATTCTTTTCTTAACTTAAATTAATTTATTATTCAAAACCAACTCACACAATATATAAATTGTAAGGGAATAATTCAATCACACGAAACATGCTTGCTATATAACAATTGAAGTGATAATTAACTTTGGTCTTTCTTTTCTTAAACCTCTAAACACTTTTGCTGGACATCCATTTTAATATTTGAGAAAAAAACTTTTAAACGAAAAAAATATTGTTCCATCACCTTTCTTGTCAAATAACTAAATATTGCTTAAATGATAACTCCATTGTCAAATAACTAAATATTGCTTAAGTGACAACCTCATCCTTGTTTATTATGACTATGTTCTTTTTTATATATTGATTTGGGGGAGAGGAAATTGGTGTTGGTGTTGGGGGAGAGGAGATTTGGAAGAACTTGAGGTTGAAGTTGGTGTTGTTTCTTTTAGGATAATGATATTTTAACTCACTTTTTTTACTCACTTTTAACCCATCACTCCAAATACTCTTCAATTATCTATTTTGATTTTTTTAAGTCATGTGATGTGATGATCTAAGGATGATGAAAGTAGTGGGTTAAAAGTGGATAAAAAAAATTGGTTAAAATATTATTATCCTTTCTTTTAAAGGATTTGAAGGTGATTTTAGAGTGTTTAGGGAGTGAAGTTTGTGAAAATTTGTGACTAGATTGACTAATGTGACATTTAAAAAAAATTTAATAGATAAAAAGTTAGATTACAAAATAGTACCTAGTGTTAAAAGTAATATTAAATGATATATAAATAATTTATAGTAATTTTTTAAAATTTTATTGAATGAATGAAAGTGTAATAGTTGTGGAATCGTTCAAAGCAAAGTGGAGTCATTCCAAGCAATGTGGAATCATTCCAAATAAAGTGTGGAATCGTTCCAAACAAAGTGAGATAATTCCTAGCAACGTCGAATCCTTCCAAGCAACATGCAGCACACATGGAATCGTTCCAATGTTTTTCAATGCTTAAGGGAATTGTTCATTGCTTCGTCTTCTTCATCTGCACTACATTGAGGTTTACTTGCACAACAACAACTTGGCCTCGGCACCATTGCCTCCTATCCATTACCTCATGGAAAATATAAGTATGAGGAGGTAATTTCATAAATTGGAATGTATCACCCTCTAATCTCACCATGCACAATAATATTACATTTCGAATGAATCTTGCTAACTATTGCTCGACGTCACCTTCTACCACCCCAAATGAACACGATAGTCATCCGCTAAGCTTCGCTTCTACTTCCTTTTGAATAATAAATCCTCCCAAAAAAACACATTGTACATGTCCAAACAATTATGTTTTAGCAAAACATTAAATGTCATCACTTATTGTTTAAACAATCATTCTATCAATTGAAAGACACTTGGTCTAGCAATTTGTTTTCACACCTGTATAATGAATGACAAATATAATTCAATCATAACACTATAATCCAATCAAATTATGTATATTTATATAAAGTTTTTTACATCCTCAAAATATATTTTCTTTTCCGTTTTGGTAACATTTTTTTCCGATTTGTTAAAACTTTCGTTTCCAATACTTTAATTTATTCTTCCGTAAGCATACAATGTAGAGTATTTCATAATATCTCAATTTTAAATAAAATTATTAACTAATTTCCGTAAATCTCCTTTATTCTTAAAATAAGTTTTTAAGATAATTTCAAAGATAAAAAATTGTTTAATTAATTTTTGGTATCTGTTTTTGTTTAAAATTTTTAAATTGATTCTCCATTTTTTTTAAGTTTTAATTTGATCCCGATTTTTAAAAAATTAATACAATTTGGTCTTTTTCGTTAAATTTTTTGAAATGGATCAAAGATTTTTCATCAAAATTAAGATTGTTAATAACAATAATTTGCTTTATTAGTGTAATTAACATAATCATGGTATCAAGTTCAATAAAAAACCATTTTTTATATAACTTTTTATGCTACTATATAATCAAGAAAATAACAATTTTATTTAAAAAAAAATAAAAAGATAAAAGATAAATACTTAAAAAATATAAAAATAATGATAATACAGGATAAATAATAAATTAATTAAATTTATAATTTATATAGGTAAAACTTAATTTAAAATTTAATGTTTATCAGTCAAAATCATATAATTAAAAACTAACGAGTTTTTTTTTACACACGTGTACTTTTGTACCACTTTTTTTCCAATAAAAGGAAAAATTAATTGTGTGCGCACGAAAAAGAACAGACTTACACATATATGTATAATCCTGCACAAAAATTTAATTTACTATACTCATATGCCTCCCTTTCCATAGTCACATATTTTCTTCATCTTCCTTCAAAAAGAACTTACCTACTTATCATATATACCAATCACACCTCATTTTTATCACTCTTCCGGAACAATGTCCAAAATTTATTCTACTTTTTCATCTCAACATTTTTAACCCCAATATTTATATGTCATCTTCACAACACCAGCTTTGCCCAGAAGAGTAAAGCAATAATGATATATTTAAAGAAAAATTATTTTTTGACAAAGTTCTTTTTTATAAATTTAACAAAGTTTCCATTAATAAAATTAAATAAATTATTTTTTATTTTCTAATAAAAGATAAAATAATAAAATAGTTTTTCTTTACCTAATTAAGAAATTTGTCAAAGTTTGTGTTCTCAGACTATCATTTTTCATATTTAAAATAAATTAAGCTTATAAGACACTTCATTTGAAATGTATAAAAAAATTTGTACCATTATATTTTAAAATCTCTATCTTAAATGTTAGAGGAGACAGCCATATAAATTAATGTGTAGACTAATGGTGTTAGATTAGAATGGGTAATGCAAACTTTCCTTGAAATTAATGAATGTTCATAATTTCCATGGTTTTCAAATAACAACTACCCATTTTTTCTTCTTCCCTCTTTTATTCAACAAAGACTCAACAAAAATCACGACCCCATCACCCACATGTGTGTGCCATGACTACTACCAATCCAGAAAAACAGATACGAAAAACATCATCATCATCATCGAACATTCAATATATTTCATTTTTCAATATGAATAAAAATAAACAAACCTCTCTTACCTTCCGCAAAGCTACAAAATTTGAAACATCATAACGTTAACTAGGCAACAACAAGCAGCAAGAATAAACCAATTCTTAGCACGAGAAAGTTCAAAATCACAATCAACAACAATAATACAAATAATCTACTATTGTGTACTCCTGACCAACCCTACCCTACCCTACCATTTGCCCAGTGCAACAACACCCATTCTCATACGTAAGATCCTCGACGTATCTGGTCAACGGTCAACAATTCTCCATTCTCACTGGGTCCTACTCTCCCCCATGGCGCGTGACCAAATTAAACGCCACTTCAAGTGTTCATCTTACCACACAAGTCCCCATCTAGTGTACAGTAGTTGTTGTTGTTGTTCTGAAGACGCAAAGTGAATCACCATTACAATACAACACATTCTCTGTATCCTATACTATTTCTCTCTTTTTCTCTCTCTCAAGCAAAACAAAACCAAAATTTTTTTCACTTTCCAGTTTCCACCTTCTCCGCTTCCGCCACCCTTTCAGCATGGCACACCACCACCCTTCCCAACATCGGAACTTGGAAGCTCCAAAATCTAAACCTACAACTCCAAACCCAGATCTCATCCAAACCTATAAACCCTCTTTTCTGGTAAAACACATGTCAAGTCTAAACTTGGCTCAAACCCACAAAACCCGTCCACCCCACAAACACTCTCCTATTGTCGACACTCATTTGCAGGGGAAACCTACGACAACCTCTGCTATGGTTGTCCCAGAGAAGGAGAGTGATGTTGTTGTGGCTGTGAAGAGAACCCACAAAGAGAAGTCCCAAAAGCTTAGTTTGGAATTGGAAAGGAGGAAACTTGGTGATTCTAATGACAAGGGTGTGGTTGAGGAAGTTAAGGTTGAAAAGAAGAAACCTGGTTTGGGTTTGGAGAAACATGATGGCGTTGAGAGAATGTCTGTGTCTCTTGCTCCGGGTGGGGGCAGAAGGAGATCCTTCTGTGGGACACAGGCTGATTTAAGAGATGTGTTTGCAATCAATGGGGCGAAAATGGTTTCTGTTGATATGCCACCGTTTATGCAGATCCACGCTGTGAATTGTGCCAGAAATGCTTTGGATAGCATGGAGAAGTTCACATCCAAGACCCTTGCATTCTCCCTCAAAAAGGTACAATTCTAATCATCAAACAATCCTTATTCGGTTTAATTAATTTGTTCTGCTGTAAGAGTTTTAGTGATTAAAGTTGTTGTGGTGGTTTAAAATTTGGGTGTGTGGTTGATTGGTTGGTCAATGAAATTTGGTTGGGTGGTTGCAATTTGCAGGAATTTGATGGAGTGTATGGGCCGGCATGGCACTGTATTGTGGGGACTAGTTTTGGTTCTTTTGTGACTCATTCCGTTGGAGGTTTTCTATATTTCTCCATGGATCAAAAACTATACATTCTCTTATTTAAAACTGCAGTGCAAAAAGCAGGTTGAAGGAGGTGAATTCTGCAATGGACGGAAGAATTTTTGGATACACTTATGTTACAGAGAAAAGGCTTAGAGTAACAGCAGCTGCAGCCTCTGTACATTACTCCAGTTTAGAAAACTATACACTACTTTGTTTCAGTTTAACTCTACCTCAGTGGTTCTAAAGATGTTAATGCCCTGTAACAAATGGAGCTAATGGAAGAGAAGAAAAGATCAATCTTTTTGACTGAAATCACTTTCGGTTGTACAATTATTGAAATTCTAATCTTTAAATTGTTTCATACATTTTTAATTGTATCTACAAAATATGATGCGGACATTTTACATCTAAGTTTTATTCACATTTATACTTGAAGAATTATCTCTGTCTTTCAAACTGTTTGGATGAAGTTGAACTACTCTGTATCAGAATGAGTGGAAAAAAAATATCAGAATAGAGTGTCCCTAGGAATGAATGCAGTGATGTGTTAACCTGGTTATCAACATGGTGCGTGAGAAAGAAGAAAAGGGAAATAGGTGGGGATATATGATCTGATCAGGAATTTTGAAAGGGCTGTTAGTATTCTCACGTCCTTCTCGCTCACTACTTCTTGCCTGCAAATTTTGTGCAATCATTCAATTGTGGCACGTATATTTGGGGTCCATGTCATTAAATTTTTGGTGTGAGTCCCCATTCTCATTCTTGTCTTTTTCTTACTTCTCCATCTGCAAGTTCTTAATCCTTTGATAGAGAGTATTCAAAAATCCGTCTTTCAGTGCTTAGTGTAACTAAAGTTTATTCAGACATTACATCAAACATTACATCGACCCGAATAACCAGGAAACTGTTCGTAGCAGTGGTTAGTGGGGAATGGTACTTTCATAAATATGTCTATGGCCTGAAAAATTATAGTAATTTGGGTGGGTTATGTAAATTAAGTGATATGAAGATGTCATTAATTTGATGAGTAACTCACTCTAGCAAGAGAGCCTTTTAAAAGGAAACAAGAATTGTACTTGAAGAGAAAATTTTGGCATGGTTTGGGGAAGAAATTGTATTATAAAGCAGAGGGGTTGTATTTGTACTTTGCAGCTTAGTGGAAAGTGGAAAGGGTGGGCTATTCTGTATGATGAAGTTTATGGAGAAGGAGGACAATCTAAAAAGGTGTCCCAGATCTCCTAAATGTTTGTGTTACTTGTTACACTTTTTTGATTCCGTTTTGTTCACTACTCATTATAATATTGTCCAAAGGTACCTGCACTTCCTCCAGGACACCTTATGGCCCTAAATACAAACCCTGTGTGTGCTCCATCCCAGTGCCTTCTAAAGATTAGTTTCATATGTATCTTTACAAAAATTTATTATAAACTTTTTACAAAAATTAAAAACTCTAAATAAATAAAATATAATATTATTAAGAATTTAATGTAAAAGAAGACACCCTAATCTAATATTCAAAGTCAAATGACAATAGAGAAATTATAATTACATAAACTTTAAAATAAACTAAGAGTGTTTTATTAATTTACAAAGGGAGATGGTTGTGGGGATAAAGATAGGATAAACATGAATCATTCATACTCGTCTTCATCTCTATATCTTATTTAAAAATTAAAGTATTATTCAAATTCGTATTTATGCATCGTCAATCGAATATTTTTTTTTTTTTTTTCTTAATGCAAGTTTGGACAACATTTTAAAAGATCTTTTTAAAATTTTTTAAAATTTTAAAATTAGTAATCATTAAAGTATTTTAAAGATACAGCAGATAAACAATAAAAAAAACTCATAACAAAAATCTAAATTTTAGATTTGGTAGTCGCATCTAAGATAAAAAGATTGTATAATGATAAATTACCATGTATTAATATATTGTGCTTATTAACTCTGGACTCATATTTAATCATGAATAGCTATACATTTATACCTTCAATTTATTAAACCTCACTTTACCCTAGAATCTTAGGAACTGTATATATATTGACTATCATTGGATTAATATCTTTTGATTTATTAGACTCTACGCTCCCAATCAAACCAATATAATAATGTTTATTTCATAATGCATAACAAACTAGAAAACAAAAAGAAATGTCATCTTACCCAAAACTAAGTGCGTTAGCAATGTTCAGAAACAAATGTATACCCTTTTTTAATCTTACAACGACTTTATGTAAATTTAAACAAATTTTAGGTCCTAATATATTATCGAATTCTTTTATTTCTGAGTATTCAATAAATAAATTTTATAAGGGCTAAATACAATTTTAGTTTCTAAACAATAATATGAGAAGTTGAATTTTGTTTGTAGTCTTCGTTATTATATTTAACATTACTTTTAACCTAAAATATGAAGATAATTAGATATGAATTTTTACTTTTGTACTTTCTACTTCATACGAGACATTGTTTCCCAGAATTTGGGACCCAAATAAAATTTAATTTCACATGAAAGTTAAATAATTGAAAATATATATAACCTTTTAAAAAAATTATAAATATTTTATTTTTTAATATATATAAAAATAAAATGCCTTATTCTTTTCAAAATAATTATCAAAATTTGCTCTAATGAGCTTAATTTAAATTTAAATATCTTAAATAATAATTAAAATTCAAATAAAAATAATAATATAAATATCAACATATAAATTAATAAAAAATTATTACAAAAATTAAATTTTAATTCAATAAAAATAAAAATAAAATAAAATAATGTAAATATAAATATTAATATATTTTTTTTTACTTAATTATAAAATAAGTTTTTATATTAATCTTATCCTTTGGTTGAAGAGCAATTAAATTGGTTAAAATAATACAACTATAATTGTTTTCGTACAACCATGACTTCAAGGGTAGTGGTTCCGTATTTTTTTTTTTAATATTATCTTTTTACAATAAGAATTGAAAAATAAAATAAAATGAAATAAATTTTTAATAAATTAATTAATTCAATTTATTTTAATTCAAAATATTATTTATTTGTCTATTTTTCTCTTTTTTTACCCTTCATCAAAATATAAGTAATGTTAAATTCTTAATTTATAGACATTTTTTTATAGAAATAGTTCATGAAAAATGTAGTGATATTGTGTGTAGAAACATTTAAATTATGTAACGATATAAAAGAAATAGAAAATCAGTTAACGATATAAAATAAATAGAAAATAAGTTAAGAAACATGAGAATTTTAAGAAAATGAAATGAATTTTTAAATACTTGATTTTTTTTTATTCTATGTTATTATAAGCAATAATTGTTAATGTTTTTTTTTTCAATTCGTACTTTTATATTGCATAAGTAGAATATATATAATGGGTAGAATAATTTTATTGTCATGTCAAAATATTAATTAGAAAATATAATTTTTCTTTTAATTTTAAAATATTAGACATATTTTTAGTCATTTAACTTTAATGTAAAATTGAATTTTTTAAATTTTGAATCATTTTATCTCCAAAATTTATTATTAATAGATATACTAATCATTAAGTTATCATTTTGGTCTAACAAAAAATTAGGCCTTGGCCTAGTGAATTGGGAAAAAAATCCCACAACGCCAAAAACGTCACAAAAGTAAAAGAAAAAAAAATAGTTTTTTTATCTTAAGTGAAAATTTCACCGTAATTGCAATATTGTCTTCGTTTTAACAAAAATATCAAAAAATAAACATTATGCAATAAAATAAATTTATTTTCAAAATTTTATCCAATACCAATATAATAAATACAACTCCCAAACACATTTAAAATTATCAGCACAAAAATTTAATAAAGCATCATCCTCCACTCATTTTAATTAAATCTTAATAATTCAAAACCCAATATGTACTTCATTCAGATAAAACTCAATCTAATATAAAAAGAAAAAGCTAAAAGAAAAATAATATATATATTAAATGCAGTTCCAAAAAATTTAAATAGGAGTTTTGCTGGTAAAATAATTTTATAGAATAATGAGTGTCTGGCATAAAAGATATTTGTGATTTAGAAAAGGAAAGTTTGAATTAAATAATTATTGTGATGTGTAGCAATATATGGAAGTTTCTGGTTACTCGACATGACCGAGTTAAATTATTCTGGTTTGGCAATCTTATCTTTTGGAGAAACTTATCTTTCTTTAGAAACACAAAAATTTTGGGTTTTTGCCACAAACTTGGACACAGGTTACTTAAATTCTTCGTCGCGGTCTGCTACATTCACATGCTTTTATAATCTACAAAACGATACCGACTTAACATTTTGCAATCAATCAAATTTCACACATTCTTTCCTATGCTTCAACGTCTTCATCATCAAATTTATAACATTCTTACTCCAACGGAATTTCGTTAAAAATTTAAATATACTTTATTTTTATTAAATATTCAACTGTTAAAAATAAAGTCAATTTATATTTATATATTTCTAAACATTTTTATCTTATAAATCAGTTTTAATATAATATCTAAATTTATTCTAATAAATTTGCTGCTATATCGGATTTAAATGTTTGAAATTTGAAATGATTTCATAATACTACAAGTAATTTATGAGTATTTTCCGTCTGAGTCAACCTCAATTGATACAGTAACAATTTTGTGTTCCATCATGAGAAAATATTAATTACCTAACATGAAGCATATATGACCAGTATGGTATTCAATAAAGAAAATTAAGCAATTTTTGTATATTTAATTAATATTTTGATTCTAATATTTATCAGATTTATTTGATATAATATTTTAGTTTTTTTCTTGATTTGGTTTACATTCTAATTAAGAAAATTTATTGTGATATTTTTCTTTTAGTTGATATGTAAAGGTAATCACGTGTCAGATTTTTTTTTTTTTTTCTCACTTTCATCCATCGTTCACTATCTTCCACCATTTTTGTTTTCTCTTCTCCACCATTGACGTTTTCCTTTCTTCTCTACCAACCTTCTACGAGGGTTGTTGCTGGCTTAACCCTTCAATAATAAAAGAAAATACCCTAACAAGACAACTCTACACTTGTGGAGCACCTATAAAACCGTAGAGGATATGTCCTAATAACAAAATACAATACACAAAAAACAAATTACAAGTGTATTTAGATAAATACATTTTAGGTTTAATTACCTTTGTTTTCATCCAAAATATAAATTTAATCCTCTAATTTTCTTAGTCTTAATTTGGTCTTGATTGAAAATTAATGTGATTTTGTTATGATTTATAAAAAATTGATGTAAGTTGGTCCTGATTATGAAAAATTGATGCAATTTTGTCATTTTCATTAAATTTCTTGAAATGGATCAAGAATTTTTTATCAAAATTGAAATAGTTAATAAAGATGATTTGTTTTGTTAGTGTAATTAACATATTTGATAAAAAATTCTTAATCCATTTCAAAAAAATTAACAAAAATGACCAAATTGCATATTTTTAAAGAAATAAAGACTAAATTTAACAATTTTCACAAATCAAGATCAAATTAACACTGTGTTTTTGTTGAAGGATTTACTGTTTACGTAGAATGGAAAGTGAGAATTAGCAAATGATTACCTTATTCATTTGAAGGTGATAAAAGGTGATGTCGAATGATTATTAGGAGGATTCATTCCAAATGCAATCTCTCCCTGCATGATGAGATTAAAGGGTGACACTTTAATTTATGAAATTACTCCTTCATATTTCATTTTTCTTGCATGTGATTTATTCATTTCTCCTTATCATGAAAATAACATAATAAAGATTAATAACACAAATAAAATTTTATTATGGTTATAACAAAAAATTATTACTTCTAAAATTATTATTAAAAATAAAATAAAATCTCCATGTAAATAAATTGTTTCCCACCTTACATATTAAATTTATTTTCATACCAAGTATATTGTATTATTTATTTTTTTATAAATATTTTTTTTTTATAATTTCAATCATTCAATAAAATTTATAAAATAATTCTAAATAATTTATATATCATTTTATATTACTTTTAACGAGAGATATTTTGATAATCTAACTCTTTTATCTATTAATTTTTTTTTAATATATCACATTAGTCAATTTAGTCACAAACTTTCAAAAATTTTACTCTCTAATCCATATCAAAATAACCTCTAAATCTCTTAAAAGAAACAACACAAATTTCACCCTTTAATCATTCAAATTTCTTTTTTTCCCTCTTCCTTCAATCATTCATCCTAAAAGAACACTGTCTAAAACTAAAACAAATTGAAAAATCATCTTGAAATTTTTTAACAATAACCTAAATTTTATAAAAGTTAGCAACTTTTTTTCCGGTCCTTTTAAAGAGTGATTGTAGAGAGAGAGAAATGAGTATAATACATCTAAACAATTGTGACTCAGTAAGATTAACTTTGCTTTTAGATCACATGATTATGATCTCAATAATGACTAAAAAACTTATTTAGAATAGGCACGTTGAGAAGGCATTTATCCATTCCTCTAGTTTAATTTTCTTTTCAAGTCAAAATATACTTAGTGAAAATAAATAAAGTTATTTAACCTTGATTAACTCACGTAATGAAAACATATATAAATAAACTTTTAAAATATTATTTAAAATTAATCTCATCAACATAAGTTTATTTTAATCATACAAATACATAAAATATATAAAAAATATTATACACTTACATTCTTTTTTAAATTCGAACAAATATTTTGGTTACTACAAATTAATTTTAGATATAGTTGATTAAATTTGTATTCCATACAGTATTGATTAAATAAGTTTTATTATTGATTATAAAATAAAATTTGAAAACCTTGTGCTATTAATTAAAATAATATATTTAAAAATAATTTAATAATTTTCATATATAATAAAAAAATATACTAAAAAATAATCTAAAAGGTAATTAATAATTATATTGTCATAATTTAGAATTCAAAAACATACTACAAAAAAGTTATAAAAAAATAAATATAATGAATAACCTTAAAATATTAAAATTTTATTTAACTATATTATTTACCCAATTCGGGGACACTTTGAATTAAAATATTTAACATCTCAAATCTTTTGAAATAAATAGTTCAGAACTGATAATATAATCAGTATATTATATATATATATATATATATATATATATATATATATATATAATAAATATATATATATATATATAAAAAATAATAAAAAAAAAAAAATAAAAAAAAAAAAAAATAATAAAAATATATATATATATATAAATAAAAATAAAAAAATATAAATATATATATATATATATATATATATATCATAAAATTGATAAAACACTAATTTACAAAAAAAGAAAATATCTTAAATTTAAATTATAATTAAGTTTAAAGTTTATGACAAATTTAGATATTTTTAAACTCTCGTTTAATTTTCTTCATTATTATTAAGTGACATGGTTGTATTTTATTTAGCTTCTTATATTAATAAAGGTGACTTTATATAGTTAATATAAAAGATATTGACATTATAGTGATTATAAAGGATAAATGATCTTTATTGTTTTCATTAAATATATTTGAGATAACTAAGTTTTTGTACTCTTCAATATTATCACCTACAACAATCAATGATTGTTATCATTATTTTTATTAAAATAATAAAATTTTATATTAATAACATAATCTTGTATTTTTTTAATATATATAAATCAGTAAACAAAATAACAATATAAAATAAAAATCACGTTATCCGATTAATAAAAAAGATTGATCACAAAAATTTACTTAAAAAATTTAAATACTCAATTAAAAATATTCATACTTGAAATTTAATTAAATATATATTTAATTATGAAATTTCATAAATAATATAATATGTTTATAGATTTCCAGAGCTTACTTTAATACATTATTATTCTTGGTTTGATGTAACTTTAAGTGGAAAGTGTCATTAAGTATGTTTAGTACAACAGTTGTCAAAACGTACACGCGTTGCTTCAGGCACTTTTTCAGTTTCAAATTTAATATATCGCTTTATATTCTAGAATTAATAAAAACAATTTAAGAATTTATCTATCACTAAAATTATGTTTATAATAAGATATTACAAGATGTAATGATTTTTTAAAAGAACTTTATATTTATAAAGCAATGTTTACTGAAATAACCACTTTAAATATAGAATACATTTTGTAGTTATATTAATTTATAAAAACTTAATTATTGATTTAGTCTGCTTTTTAGTTTATTTTTATCTCTTTATTATTATTAAGTTCAAATTTGTTTTCCATTTTTTTAAAACTATTAAATTTTTTCTTTTGTTATTTTTTATTCAATTTATTATTTTTTTTAAATTATCCGATTTTATATTTTTTTTATAAGATTAAATTAGTAATTAAGTTAATTACAATTTACATATATGTTAAAGTTTTTGTTTTTAATTTATACATTAAATAAATTTAGTTATTTTAAGAAAAAGAAATAAAGCAACCAAAGGATGATTAGGCCAAGTAAGGGAGGTTAGAAATAGTAGATGTGATATGAGTAAAATTTTAAAAACCCTATAGAAATGTTAATTATTTTTGATAAATTTAAAGAAACAGATATTTTTGTGATTAAAAAAGAATAATCCTGGAAAGAAATGTAAAAGGTGGTATGAAGAAGTTCTGAAAGTGGTAAGATGGTCTGATTTGATGGAAGTGTGGAAAGTTGCACTAACTTCTGGTGTTAAGGCATGTGGTTGAAAAGCATAAACCTGTGAGTGATGGAGCTTCACCATCAAATCCAAACCAATTTGGAAATTGAATTAAGGGTAGAAAACCCAATGAACATGGAGAAAGTTTATTTGGGCATGGGAAGCAGAATCTTTATGGGGTTTATGGGTGGTTATCATTTTTGCTCTAAGCAAGTTAGGCAGTGACAGTGATGGTTTTGTAGGTAAAAAACTTGATAATTCAGTAGTTAGGTAGTGATGCTACACTGAGACTGGAAATTTCTGTTCAAGTGTGTCCAGTGTTTGACATTTGACATCCAGATTGAAGTTATCACTGCCACCACCTTCGGAATCTTCATCAAAACATACACGTAGAACAACGATTCACATGGAAAACAATCCTCAGAACAAATATCTGTAATTGATAAGTTGGCCGTGCGTGGTGGTGGAGAATTTAAGATCTCAGTCAAAGTTTTAAATCGAATAAAAATACAACATCGAGTATTATATAAAAGTGAAGACTAATAATTTATTATCTTAAAATTTTGGATTGAAAATAGTGTTAATCTTTTATGTATGAGTTGAACTCATATCTTATTAATGATTATTTATTTGATAACTATCTTTTGAAAAGTAAATACTTTTATTCTAACATTGTTATTACAAGACTGAAAATATTTTGTGAAGATTTTTCAAACTTTTAGAAAGACTTTTTACTATTCAAACCGATATGTTTTAGAACTTGGACGGTAATCTCATAAGAGAGATGCTTCCTACTTCATGTTGAGATATTCTAAGTCTACGTCTTGTTAAGATCGAGAGGAGGTCTACATGTAAAAGACATTCTAACTCTCAAAAATAATCAAATAGGTCAAATAACAATAAATATTGTAATAATGAAATATTTCTCTTTTTTTTTTTGGCATACTATATTATTTATACTATATTTCATGGATTATTTTTTTTTTTACCTAAATGAACCTGATAAATATGAATGATTATCATGATTAGTTTATAATTAACCAAATTTACTAATCATGCTTTAATCTTGATATTAATATGGCCAGTGTAGTCAACAATTATACAATTCACATATTTAAAATAATACCTTAATGATCATATGCTAGAATTAGCTTTAGCCACCTAGGGTACCTACAAGCAAAATTTTTTTCTATACACTTCTAGAAACTCAGATTGTATTACTTTAATAACCTCCAAAGTTTAATCACATACATCATTAACATCTCTTCTTAATCAACACATAAAAGGTAGTTTAATACGACTATAAGAAACACAAAAAACTTGTAGTGTGATAAGAAAATTGTTTCACTATATATCTTAATCTTTTTGTTGTCAGTTCATAAGTATAATTTATTATTAAGTAAATTATAAAAAAATATAATTCTTATAAAAAAGTATTATAATATATTTATAAAAAAAATTCAATAAAATTTACATCTCTATTATGACAGTGGTATACTAGATAAACTTTTAGTAACTCTTCAAGGGAATGCCGTTATTCTTTAGAAAAATATATCTTTCCTTATTAATGTGTGTTTAGAAGCGTTTAAATAAATTATATATTGATTATTCTAAAACACAGTTATATTACTAAAAGTACTAATGTATATCAAATTATTTTTCAAGAATAATAAATTTTATTTTAAATATATTAAAAAATAGGGATTAGATCACTCAAATACGCCTTTTAAAAGATACACGTATATGGATAAACTTATAATAATTTAGTAAGATATACTGAAGTTTTGAAGAAAAAAAAATATTAACATATAACGTCACGTCTTGACGTGTCTTAAGAAACTCTAAACAACAACTTAGTGAAATGTTCATTCTAAAAATAGTATTTATTAAGTAAATATCTAAAACAAACACATAAACATAGGATGAATTTAAGTAATTACCATTAACCATCACTAGAAATTTCATTTAATATGAATTGCTCTATTTCGAAATAAAATTAGTTAACTTGTGATTTATTAGGAACTTAAAATTGCTAAATATATACATTAACAAAATTATATTTCAGTTGGAGTTGACCCCAAATAATCTAAGCTAAGACGAAAATGTACAATGAATTTAATTAAGCGGTTGCATAAAGTGGATTGACATTAATATTTTACGATAATAATATTTTGTCTAATTTTTTTACTCATTTTTATTGTAATTATCTTTCAATTATCTATTTTAATATTTCTTTTAGTAATATGATACGATAATGTAAAAGTGATCGGAATAATAAATTAAAAAAAAATAGAATTATAATATTATTATCCAACATTTTAGTAGTCAACTATTGAACTATTTGTGGAATAACATCTAATCAAACAAACTGTGATAAAGACAAACTGACACACACTTGGGTTCGGCATTCTCTTCTACCTCAAATTTTATGTCTTTGTTCTCTTTGAAAAAGTATACATAGAAGGAAGAGATAAAAGATTTATTTCAAATTTATTTTAGTTTTTATAATATATATATATATATATATATATATATATATATATATATATATATATATATATATATATATATATATATATATATTTATATATAGAATTTTATGTGTTTATT
>Ga0099822_1003469_pt1 | contig 20214 bp, 12 predicted proteins | sample CowpeawhiteBW_FD_76839 | JGI IMG/M metagenome (GOLD analysis project Ga0099822, IMG submission 76839) | Root nodule microbial communities of legume samples collected from California USA - Cow pea white BW | ecosystem: Host-associated > Plants > Roots > Nodule | place: USA: California | collected...
ATATATAAAAAAAAAAAATATATTATATATATATATATATATATATATATATATATATATATATATATATATATATATAATTAATCTTCGTTAATTTGGGTTATTTAAATTTTTTATATTTTTCTTAATTATTAGAAAAATAAACAAACTTTGACATGTATTATTATATTATTTTATCATTACAAAATAATTAAATAGCAACTAACTTTAAAAATAATTAGTGCCTATATTGATTAACTTAGATACCATAAATTAAAATTAATTGGCATCTAAAATAACATCTAAATTAGTCTCTAATTTAAAATTAGTGACAAATTTAAAATTATTGACTAATTTGGAAGTGATAATATTAAGTAATTAACCAGATTAAAGCTCCAAATTAAAAAATACACTACTAATAACTTTTATTTTAATAGGGGTTTAATAAGAGAGGTTACAATAACCTCTAGTAACAAACATGTATACTAGAGGTTTGCTAAACATCTAAGAAGTGTCAATGATTTTAAAATAAACCCCTTTAAAAACTAAGGGTTTCCCACATTTAAGCTTTCCTCTTTTCTCTTTTCTAATTTTTCAATTTTGATTTTCTTCATTTCCATATCCTCTTCTTCTCTTTTCAAAATTTTCATTTATTTGTATTTCAAAATTCTTCATTTCTCTTTAATGGAGTTAACCAAGAGTGATTGGGAGCCGAAAGAATATACTCAGTTTAAGTAAAGAGTGACTTGATAAAATAGTAGTGGACGAATAAGCTAGGAGAGTTGTGAGTCCAAACAGTCTAAAGTAGCTATAAGCCTGGAGAATACTTGCATTGTACTTTAGAACATTAGTCTTCTTAGTGGAACTCGATTAATTAAATGAGAATTGGACCTACCATGTATGGTTAACAAACCAGTATAGAAATACAATGTGTATTTTCTCTTTTATTCACATTGACTTAAATGGAGAATCATTTTAAGAACATGTACAATCATAATGTTTTTAATTAAGTAAATTAGTTAAGCCGTAAAACTTTGCCTATTGTACTTCCTCAAACACAATTATCATTAATTTATTTGCAAACAACATTTGCAAAAGTGATTAAAACATTTAAGAAAACCAATTTAACTCTCCATTGTTGAGTTTTTTCTATTTACACTCAATTGAACAACTTGCACTAATAGTTTCTTTACCAAAATTAAGTTATGATTACCATTAAGAAACTTCATCTCTTCATTATTTATGTAACACCTTGGATTAGAAGAATTAATCTACTAATTAATTTCTCATAATTCATCTTAAAAATGAAAACTACATATGTATACTCAATGTATTACAATATTCCTCAAAAGTTTACATAAGAAAGTTTTCAAAAACATAATACTAAAACAAAGGAAAGATAAACTTTATGCAATACAAAGAATTTTGTATCATTGTTGATGCACCCCACTTGCACCATAATCTGCTCACGTATAACATACGATCATCGCAAGTGGATCAAACCACATTAGACACAAAAGACAAAGGTAAGCTAGTTTAAAAAAGAAACATAGGTACGTTTTACCTGGGCTCTACCCAACCCCACGATGGACAGAAGTCAATTATGTTTTCATGAAACATCTATGAAGATTTGATTTGATGAATCCAATAATAACACTACATCTTAAAGATCAATGGTAGAGAACTTGTCAGTGGTTCAATTGTATTTAAGGTCACGTATATACATTGGGGTTTGTTAATATGTTAAAAAGGATTTTAATAAATTAATTGTTATCTCCAAACAAAATATGTGATAAACATATCAATCAAAATATGTGATGAACATATCAATCAATTGCATTAACTAAAAATAAACTAATTTCATAAGTTAAGTGAAATTAATTGATTGGTAGTTAAATTCAATTGATTAAATATATTAGCTTACATGTCTTTAAATCGTAACTTTGGCTCAATGGAAAGTCCAAACTTTTGAAAACCACTTTTAGCAATTATGTGAAGCACTTTTCAATTGAGAAATGTTTGTGTTAGCGCAAGTGACCTTAGTGCATGGATTTGATGAAGTGCATGAAATCATGTGTGATAGATAAAGAATTGATGAAGATTTATTGTTGATCAAGCTTCTGATCTGTTGCATTTGAAGATATCATAAAGATCTAAGAGCTTGATTGTATTGTATTCATAGGCTATATGCAATAGTATAAATGTGTTTTGTCTTGTGTTTGTCCTTTTCAATCTGTTAAAAAGGTTTTTAACAGGTTAAAAGGCTTGCTGCATATAGTTCTACTATGAATGTATTCAATCAATTGAATTGTTATTCAATCGTTTGATTTCACTTAAGTTAAGTGAAATCAACAGATTGTACGGACAAATCAACTTGTTGAATTCACTTATGACCAAGTTATATTAGTTGGTTTTTCAGAGAGTGAAGTAACAATTGATATTTCTAAGCGTGAAAATAAGTGATACAAATTTGGAAAATTCTCTCTCTTTAGATTACTTAGCTGGTGTTTAAAGATCTTGGAGCATTTTTTGCTTGTGTTGAAGTTAGAAGAACATGTGCTTTGGTTGGCTAGGGACAACCATCACTTAGGTTTGGTTGTTCTTGTGCTTCTGTGTGGTTCTTGGTGTGGTTCCAGGTCTATAAGTGGGATCTTACAATGTAGGGGATAAGATTCTTCTGGGATTCAAGAATCTTGGTGTTGATTGAAATCAATCTTGATATGTTTTAAACTCTAGTTCTTGATATGTTTTAAACACTGGTTCTGAGTTTATCTCAGTACACCATTTTTTTCTTTATGCAACACTGAACTTACCAACACATAAAAAATGTTGCCTAAACACATAAAAGGCAACAATTTTATAGGTGTGATTTAAAAAAATATCAATGACCACACTTTTTTATAGATGTAGTTTAAAAATTATCAAAGACCACACTTTTTTACAAATGGTGTTTAAAAAAATATCAATGACCACACCTTTTTATAGATGTGGCTTAAAAATTATCAAAGACCACACTTTTTTACAAATGTGGCTTAAAAGTTATCAAAGACCACACTTTATTATAAATGTGGTTTAAAAATTATCAAAGACCATGCTTTATGAAACATTGTCTATTTATACCACACCTTTTTAAACGTTGTCTTTAGAATGTGTGGTTAAAAGAAGAAAAGTTTTGTCTTATATGTACTAATACCATTACACACAAAATTTTAAATTTTTTTACACATTCTATAATATTTTTTTACTTTAGACCACATTAAATTTATTTACAAATACAAAAATGTTGTCTAAACATAAAAAAGACCACTTTATTATAGAGAAAGTCTAAACAGTATTAAATACCACAGGTGTTAAGTGTGACCTTTAAATAATGTTACCCATTCAATAAAATTGTGAGCTATAAATGTAAAACTTAAGTTTATTTATCTAAAAATTACGTTTGAACAAATTAAGCAGCTATTTTTATTCTTAATTGGTTGAAAATGTATAGTTCAGAAGTAATTGCATTATGATTTCATGGTTGGTCTGGTTTAGTCAAAAGGGATTTTAAGAAATTAAAAGTAACCGAAGTTTTCAAAAATCCAATTCAACCTCTCCTTTTTTGCTAAATTACCCATTTCATTACTAACAATTGGTATCTATACATAGACCACCTATGTTTAGGGGTGTTAATTATCAATTTTGGAAAATTTGCATGAAAATTTTCATTTAATTAGTTGACCAAGGCATTTGGGTTGCAACTATGAATGGACCTTACACTCCTAAACATGTTATTGATGACAAGTAGGTTGACAAGCCATGGAATCTACGGACAAATGAGGAAACAAGGTGTGCTCAATATGATTGTACAACAAAGAACATTTTTACCTCTTCACTGAACATGGATGAGTTCTTTAGAGTCTCTCATTGCAAAAGTGCAAAAGACATGTGGGATGAGCTTGAAGTCACTCATGAGGGAACAAATGATGTAAAGAGAGCAAGGAAGCATGCCTTGATACAAGAATATGATTTGTTGAAGATGCAACAAGGAGAATCAATTACTGAAGTGCAAAAGAAATTCACACATATTGTCAACCAACTTAGAGGCTTAGGAAAACAGTTTGATAAAAAAGAGTTATACATGAAAGTGCTAAAGTGTCTTGAGAGGGGTTGGCAACCTAAAGTCACGAACATCTCAGAATCAAGGGATCTATCCACTACGACCACAACTACATTTTTTGGTAAGCTAAAGGAGCACGAAATTGAGATGCATAGGCTAAATGAGCAAGAGTCAAGTGAGAAAAAGGTGAATAACATAGCCTTGAAATCTAGCACTAAAAAGAGTGATGAATGTAATGAGGAGGTGGCTGAATCAAGTGATAATGAGAACTTGAAACTATTGGTTAAAAGGTTTAGATAGTATCTCAAGAGGAAAGGTAAAAAAGGTAATCAAAAGAGGTACAATTCTAAACAAAGCGATTTTAGCAACATTCCTAGTTTCTTTTGTTATAATGGTGGAAATCAAGGACATATATAGATTGAATGTCAAAATATTAACAAAAAAAAAGAGAAAAGTGTTGACAGGAAAAAGGAGAACAAGCCCAAGGAAAGACGTGCCTACGTAGCTTGAGAAGACAATGGTGATTCAACAAGTAGCTCATGACAAGATGAAAGTGAAAAAACAAACTTGGGTCTCATGGTTGGATATGAGTCATCTTCATCAAGCCAAGTAAGTTTTCTATCATCAAAGACAAGAATGATTATATCAATTATTGCATGACTTTGAAGAATTGCATAGTGAAGCTAACAGAATTGTTGTCATAAACAATCGTTTAAAATGATTAAACAACTAGCTAGAAAAAAGAGTTAATAAGCTAGAATCAGAATTAGCCGATTTAAAAGTTGATTTCAAAAACATGGACATGATTTACAGTAATTCAACTTGTTGTGAAAATTAGTTGGCTGCAAAACCTTGTGAAAACTACACTGTTTTAAAAAATCTAGTTAAATATATTTTAAAAACCTATGCAAAATTCACAAGAGGGAAAGCAAACCTAGAAGTTGTTTTTGGCTCTCAAATTTGGATTTTTAAGAAGGTTGGACTTGGATATAATCTTGTTTTCAAATAGAAAGCTGAGAAGTTTTCTAGTTTCTTTTCTAAAAGTGAGCCAAATGATATGCTATTCATCTTTTGCAACTATTGTATGAAGAAAGGCCATATTTATAGGAACTGCTATGCAAGGAAATATGATATTTCTAAAGGGTTTATGAAGTGGATCCCAAAAGGATCAAGAAAGGTTTAACCATGTTAGCCCCAATCTATCAAAGGGTACCATGTAATATTAACTTTTTTTACAGATCATAAAATGCGAAAAGAAAGACTTCTGGTACCTACATAATGGGCGTTCAAGGCACACGACATGTGACAAAACTAAATTAGTAAAGTTAGAGTTGAAGGATGAAGGTTTCTTGACTTATTGAGATAACAACAAAGGAAAAATACTTTCAAATGGGATCATAAGCAATGGATCTTCATTCAATATCAAAAACACGCTTCTAGATGAAGGATTGAAGCATAACTTGATAAGTATAAGTCAACTTTGTGAGAAGGGATTTAAAGTTGCTTTTGGACCTAGTCATTATCTCATATTTGATGCATGTGGTCACATAATGTTAATAGGGAAAATAGTCAATAACTTCTACTTGCTTGATCTGCATCATGCATCAAATAACATACATTTTTTTTTCTCACAAAAGAGGGTGATACATGGTTATGACATAAAAGACTTTGTCACATACATATGCAACATTTGAATCAACTGAATAGAAAAAAAATGGTTGAAGGTTTACCAAAACCCACGTTTGAGAGGGATAAAGTATGTGAAACTTGCCAAAAGGGCAAGCAAACCAAGGTCTCTTTTAAACCTAAAATTTGTGTTTCAACTGAAAGGCCTTTGGAATTGCTTCACATGGATCTATTTGGACCTTCACGAACCATGAGTCTTGGTGTAAACTTCTATGCATTAGTAATAGTTTATGATTATTGTAGATTCACATGGACATTATTTTTAGCTGCCAGGAATGATACATTTCATGCTTTTAAGATGCTTTTAAATCGTGTATTGATTAGGCATACTTTAAAGAAAACCCCTTATGAGTGTTTCAAAGGTAGAGGGCATGTTTTGACTCACCTGAAAGTGTTGGCTGTAAATTCTTTATTTTAGATAATGGCAAAGAACAACTTGGCAAGTTTCATGTTAAAGGAGATGAAGGTATATTTCTTGGTTATGCTACAAATAATCATTCATATAGTATATATAATAAAAGGTTAATGACTGTTGAAGAGTCCATGCATGTGGTATTTGATGAAACTATCCCTAACTTGAAAGATCAATTGTTAAAGAATGCAGATAATGAAAATATACTTTTGGAGAAGCAATCTAGTGCAATAAATGAGTCAATTGGAAAGGAAAAATAGTTAACTGAAACAACAGTTCACAAAAACTTACCCAAGGAGTGAATTGAACCTAAAGGGCTATCAAAGGACAACATCATTGGTGATATTAATCATGGAATATCCACTAGACACAAACTTACTTACTATCAACATGTTGCTTGGATTTGATGAAGCAAGTGCATGAGATCATGTGTGGTTGATGAAGAATTGATGAAGGTTTGTTGTTGATCAAGCTTTTGATCTGTTGCATCTTGAGTTATCATGAAGATCTCAAAGCTTAAAGATTATATTGTATTCCTAGATAATATGACATAGGATAAATATCTTTTGTCATGTGTTTATCTATTTCAATCTGTTAAAAAGGTTTTTAATAGGTTAAAAGGCTTGTTGCATATAATTCTAGTATAAATGTATTCAATCAATTGAATTTTTAATCAATCGATTGATTTTACATAAGTCAAGTGAAATAAGCAAATTGTATCAAAGAAAAGTAAACCTTAAGCTAGTGAGTCAAATCTAGCTTATTAAGCAAAATAAATATCAAACACTTTAGAAACATGAGAATAACACAAGAAGACGAGTCTACTTGAGTGGAATGCAAGAGGAGAGGATGAAGTGACGAGAGTTGGTTGGGGGATGTGTGGTAGGAGTAGGACGCAGGTCCTACGCTTGGCGAGAGTAGGGTTGAGTGATGGGTGGTCTGGAGTCAAGGAAGGAGTAGTGCCTGGCGCTAGTGGGTCTAAAGAGTGGAAGTTGAAATTAGGAGTTAGGGTTTCTAAAATCAATTAAGAGTGTCAAAGCTTGAGATTTGATTTGGGAATTAAGGTTAGGGATTTGAAAGGAGGTTCTTATTTGGGAAAAATGAGACTTAAGGCTAGAAAGAGGAGGTGCAGTAGGACTGTGAGGGAGTGGACCAGCTCAAAACAGATTTAAAACTACCCAATCACAACAAGCGTAGTGCTATTGCTTGGCGAAGGGTCTCAAGCCGTCAGGCACTATATTAGTAATTTAGTACAAGGGCCTTTTTTTGGTGTGACGCCAGGCGTGCGCGAAGGTGCTGCCAGGTGCTTGGCCACTAAAATGCTCCCAAGGGTTGATTTGGAGTTGGTGCCAGGCGAAAAGGAGTGTGCTGCCAACCGGTTAGGCTGTAGTGGTGGAAATTTTGTGTTTCTTGGGTTATGGTTGGGTTGGCTTGACTTTATTATGCTCCCACCAACCTTGCACTCTTGCATAAAACTTTTTCAAACTTTCTCAATCTTAGACCATGCACCCACACTCATGCAAAGCACTCAATGCACAGAATGCATACAACAACACATAAACACAACAATTTAAGACATGAATTCAATACACAAGCTATGCTACTACTATTTTAACAAACACCTAATTTTTCACTACCACGTTCTACAATGCACTAGGATTGAACTAAATCTAAAATGCCACAACACGCACAAGCTATCACCATCCTAAAACTCAACATGCATGACAACACTCAAAGCTATGCTACCATAGGTTCACATATGCAAATTTAACACAAAGTTCAACATCTCAAAAAACACAACAATCCATACTAACACATTTCACATATGTATACAAGCATAATACTAAATTACAACATTAAGTTAAAACAAAAAGAGTTTAGAGCGTTGGGTTGCCTCCCAGGAAGCTCTTGTTTAATGTCACGAGCCTGACAGGTGATGCGCTTATGCTTGGTTAGTGCTTTTGGTGTGCTCCTTCCCAACCTCACACTTATACAACTTCAATTGTTCAGTAGTCACCAATTTTGTCCTTCTAGAATAAGGAGCTTAAATTTCAATCCTTCCATCAACTTTGATGTCTCTAATAACCCACAACCTTGACCATTTTAACTTGAATCTTCTAGGAGAAATATTCAACTTTTCCTTTCTCATCACAATTGGTTGGCCAAGTCTAAGCTCATTAGTTCCCATCAAAGAGTGGTGGCGAACTAGAACATCATCTTTCTCTTCCCTCTCTTTATTCACTTTAGTAGAGAAATAATTGAAACACTTTCCAAGCAACTTTGAAGTTTGCCATGGTCTACTAGTCACAGATAACACTTCATTGATGGCCTTAAGACTAGTTTGTTCATCACTAGGTTCTTGCACAACTTCAAAAACATTGAAAGTTACCTCCTCATCTTGGTCTTTCAATTTCAGTGTTCCCTCATCCACATTGATGACAACCTTGGCTGTCTTCATGAATGGTCTCCCAAGAATGAGCAGTACCCCCTTCATCTTCCTCCATTTCCAAAACTACAAAGTCCACCGAGAATTTGAGCTTATCTATTTGAACCACTACATCTTCCATTACACACTAGGGATATTTGATGGACCTATCTGCCAATTACAAGGCCATCCTTGTTAATTTAGCTTTGAGTCCACTAATATTTCTAAGTAGAGATAGGGGCATCAAATTGATTCTAGCCCTTAAGTCAACAAGAGCTTTCCCCATATCTTGATTTTCAATGGTGTAGAGGATGGTGAAGTTACCCGGATCCTTGAATTTTGGAGGAAGATTTTTTTGAATAATGGAACTACAAATCCCTTGCACTTCAATGGTTTCCTCTTCTATGTACTTCTTCTTTTTTCCAAGGAATTCCTTCATGAACTTTCCATAAGAAGGTATTTGTTGTCGTTCTTCAGAAAGGGAGTCTTGATCTCAAGTTGCTTGAATATGTCTTTGAACTGAGCTAACTGTCTTTCCTTCTCTTTTCTTAAAGGATTCTAAGGATATGGAAGGTGTTTCACAACAACTTTCTCTTTTTTCTTTTTCTTATTTTCTTTCTCTTCATCAACTTCTTCATCTTTTTGGATCTTTTCTTCATCCTTTTTCTTCTCTTTAACCTCCACTTTTTCTTTCAAACCTAGCCCAACCTCCTTTCCACTTATAGGGAAATGACTTTACATTCCTCTTTGGGGTTGGCTTGAGTATTAGCGAAGAATGAGCCACCATGTTGGTCTGCTAATTGCTTGGCTAATTGCCCCACTTGCACCTCCAAATTTTTAATTGATGCCTCTATGTTCTTCTGATTTTGGTTTGCCACTTTTTGGTTTTGAATTGACATTTGCAAAAACTGCTGCATCATGTCTTCAAGCTTTGAGGTTCTATCAAAGAAAAAAGGGTGTTGGTAACTTGGTTGAGTTGGGGGTTTCATTGGACGTTCTTTCTTGACCTATGTTTTGGTGAGGCCTCCGTCCTTAATTGAAATTTCCTTGATGGAAATTCCAATCAAGGATGGCCCTGATTACTCATATAGCTAAATTCCTCCTGAGATGTGTTTTGCATTGCACATTATCCATTAGAATGGTTTTTCCCACACAATTCTCAGCCTTGCCCTTGTTGATGTTGAGCTAGAGAAGCATTTTGAAGTTCTTGAGGAAGTTGAGAAAGTTTCTTCATGAGAGCTTCAAGTTGTTGAGTCATGATTTTGTTTTGAGCAAGCAAGGCATCTTGGGATTGACGCTCTAAGACACCTATCTTTTGCAAATGGGTTCTCTTAATATAAGCGTCATTTGACTAGTTGCCATGTTCTCTACTAACTCCTACGCTTCCTTTTGTGTCTTCCACTTGATATTTCCTCCAGCTGAGGCATTCAACATAAGCTTTGTTTGGGATCTAAGCCCTGCCAAGAAAAAAGTAATCAGTGTACGTTGATCAAACCCATGAACGAGAGTTTTCCTTAATAGTCATTTAAATTTACCATATGCTTGGCCCAAGGACTCATCAATATCTTGCTGGAATGCAGATATTTCTTGCTTTCCCTTGTTGACTTTGGACTAAGGGAAGTATTTGTTCAAGAATTTGGCCACCACATCATCCCAATCATTTAAGCTATTCTCAGGGAAGGAGTTTAGCCAAGCTTCAACATTTCCAACTAATGATAAGGGGAATAGACTTAGGCAAATGGCTTCATGTAGTACTTGATGGATCTTCACTGTGTTCCATATCTCCAAGAAAGTTGATAGATGAGTGTATGGATTTTTATGAGTCAATCCCTTGAATTGATTACTCTAGACCAAGTGAATGAGAGCTGGCTTCATCTCCATATATGTGGTATTGACGGTCGATCGAGCAATACTATTGAAGTTGATATGGCATGCGAACGCTGCATAATCTTCCAAAGTGCATATTTCACGACCTCTACCATCACCATGAGGATTTCATCCATTTCTTCCTCTGGAGATGAGTCAATACTCAAAGAAGTAGTGTCAAGATTGTCTGAAGTAGAAGATTCCAGGGCAACTTGTGTTAGAGCTTGTCGTCTCCTAGTGGCACTATTGTTTATGGGGGCAATTTTCTCTATCTTAGGATCAACAAGGAGTGGTTCTAAAGACACAATCCTCCTTGTATGGATGTTACCCTGCATACACTAGAAAACAACAACAAGCTCAAACTACAAGTTAGCCCAAATAATCTGTGTATCTAACTAAACAAAAAAAGTAAAATATGAACAAAAGAATTAAGTTTAAAAAAAGTAAAAAATCACACAATAGTCTAGTATTAGACACGGGTCCCTCGCAACAGTGCCAAAAACTTGTTAAGACTCTAACATGTGTACTAGGTTACACAAGTAGTAAACGGTAAGACCGGGATATCGTTTCCCAATAGACTTGTGTAATACTAATTGATAGTGTAATTAATACCTAATTTAAACTAAAGAATGAATCCAAAATTTTGAGTTTCATGTACGAAAGTAAATTTGTGCATAATTGATTAAAGATGAACTTTGGAAGTTAAAGGAACTTAGTCAACGGAATAGATTAGAAATTATATGAATTGATATTGTCGGGGTTAGAATTCACCTACTTCGCTCTCATGCAAACATAATTTTACATACTCTATATCAATATGCTAATATCAACCCACAAATATACTCAAACCCTAATTCCTTAGTGGAATAAGCCTAAATTTCCTTATCAAGAGTTAATCCCTTGAACTCTAAAGAAGCAAACACGCTTTAAGCACTAGGGTTTAAGACAACCAATAGGTCAAGCCCCAATCCTAGATACAAGCTTCATTGTGTTTTCTTGTTCCAAATCAAGGTTTCAAAACATATTTCCATACCTAATGAACCAAATATCATACAATGGATTGCCAAATCAATGCAAGCATTAAGTGAAGAAACAAGAAGACTAGCATTTAATGAAAGAGGCATATATATATATATATATATATATATATATATATATATATATTTAAAATATTTGTATTTACACAAGAGTTTAAAAGCTACATCTAACCCCAAAAAAATGGGTTTAACTCTCCATTGTCATGGAGAGCACAAGCTTACAAAAATGGAAATGGAAGAGGAAGGAGATACAAAGAGGAAAAAATGAGAGTTCCCACAAGCTCTAGCAGTCCTCTAAGCACTCCAAGTCATGTTGTTTGAGCTCCACAACGTCCAAGATGAGTTTCCCTTGCAAAAACATGAAGAAATAGGGCTAACTTGCCACATCAGCGAAAGTGACGCCTGACGAAAGCCACTTGCTACCAGGCGCGACCTGTTAAATCAGTGTTAAAGACTTACGTGTATCGGCCGATGGTCTCTAGGTACCGCCTGACACTGAGTCACTGAATGCATGCTGGCGCTTGGCTCTAGCTTTGTGTCACCCGACAGTTACTATTTCTTCCATTTTATAATATTTTTTATCTTCTCCTTTCTACTTCGGGTCACTCACTTGTCTAGGTTTTGGAACAAAGTTTCCTGTCTACCAAAAGATACAAAAAATGGGGATTAGTTGTAAAATTATATCAATGTAACCCAAAATGTATTTATTTACAAAAGCAAGGTAAAATTGAGAATTAAGTAGGTTGAAAGCTATGGAAGAGTTGATTTTGCTAATAAAATGTAACCTAGATAGAGGTAAAAATTAAGATTATCAATGAGGTGGTCGTGTGTTTGAACCTTGTCTAGAATAAAATCATAATATTTTATTTTTTTGCCTTGGTGACGAATTTGAGTAGGTGAAGAGCTGAATGTAGGTTCTACGAATCGGGACACAGACAAAGAGGTTAATTAAGGACCAAATTAATGTGGAGATTTCATTTAATTTTGTTTAAATTTAACTAAATTAGTTTTAGTGTTGGCAAGGGGAAGGTATCAGCCACCAAATTACACTATAGAACTGAACTAAGAGTGAATTGAAAGGTGGAGATAGTTGGGGATCAAAGGGAGGACAACTTAGATCAAGGAGAAAGCTAGAAACATTTTTGGAGTGAGAAATCCAGGATAGGGGAGTTGTTATCTGTGTTTATGATTAAATTATATGTTTTCGTGGTATATGGTATAATGGGGTGCCTTATCTATTGAATATTGTTCACTAGAGTGCCAAAATGCATGACAAAATTGATGATTGGGGAGATTTCGAGTTAGTACAGGTGTAGGAAAATCTGGGCAGAACCTAGATTTGTATGCACTGTCTGGCGGCGCATGAACTGTCGTCAGGCGACACATTAGTGTAGTAGGACATTTTGGTTGTGTTCTATGTTTGACGTTCTTGGTGGGAGGGTTTATCTAGTAATTTCGTGCATAATATAGATTAATTGGGCAGACGGTGTGGGAAGAAAACACTTGCATGTAAGATGATTAAATATTTATATAAAATGATGGATGGGACTAAAAGTGTGTAAAAGTAAGGTTGCTTGGTGTGAAATGTTGTATAGTGTATGTTTTGGAACCTGTCATTTTGTGCAAATTGGAATGTTAGTTGAAATTCAAGGTGGCATGTTTTGGTTGGTAAACGAATAAGGACATAGTAAATTAAATTAATGAATGAGTGATGGCATAATCTCAATTATGAAATTGTTGGTAAATGAATGTGTTGAATTTGTGATTCAATCATATAATTATGGTTGGATAAGTATAATTGATATTATTAATTGTTGGGTGTGTGTCTAGGGTTCTTTAGAACCTGCCCAAAATGCCAGAAGTCAGTAGTACTGTCGCTACTAGTATGGTGCCTAGCGACGCGGGACGAGCCACTAGGCGATAGGGATCCAAAACAATGGTAGTGGTCACTAGAATCGCATGGCGCCTAGCGATGGGCGGTGGTTCTACTAGGCGAAAATGGTCAGGTAGAGTGCTTTGGAGATTCAGGGCACTTGGCGGCGTGAAGCGTCTGCTAGGCAATTTGGAACCAGTTTTAGACTAGCGATATGTGTGAAGCGCCATGCGGTGTCGAGTACAAAGTTGGATTGCATGGAGGATTCTACACAACTTTGGATAGAGTTCTTGAGGCGATGACTTGTTAGGGGCCTTTTACAAGTTGTAGCTCATACTGGGTTAACACGTGGCTACTTGAGGTTGTAGCCTGGTGGTTTTGGAGGTCTAGTGGAGTATGCGAGATTGTGGCTCGTACGAATGGATTTCGGAAGATTGTCGTCCTCGGTGATTAGCCGACGAGTTTGGTAGTCTTGGGACAAATACAGACTGTGGTTCGTATTGGGGAACTCCACTTGGTATTGTAGATTGTAGTCCATAACAAGATCATTCCCACGTGTGGACTATAGGTGGTGGCCTGTAGTCGAAGGGGCAAGTAGACACTCATGGCAGCAAGAATCGACCAAGCGAATCATCAAAGTTGTAGGATCAAAAGGCATCTAGAGAAAGATGTGAATGTTTGGGTGTAAGGTTTAGGTGTATCAGAAGTGTTAGGGGTTTTAAATTGTTATTGTAATGTACATTGTAATGTATTTTTATTTTGAGCTCATCCTATCTGTGTGTGGTTGGTGATGATCATGTAACTCGTTACATGGGAGCAGATGTTGATGCATGTGAGCACATGGATACTTAGAGCCGAACAAGAGCCAACATGGGGGACTTTTTTTATGGACTTATTTTTTTGGATTTTATGGATTATTTTGTAATCAGTTACTATAAATTGTTTTGTAAGCATTTAACGCATTTATGGATTTTATCTTTTGGCGCTTATAAAATAAAGTTTGAATTTTCCCATGTTTTGGGAAAGTACTTCTTTAATAAATGTGATTTATTAATATTTCTATTATTTTAGTTCTAAATAAGTAAATGTACTTTATGTTTAAATGCACAATCAATTAGTTGTCAACTCTAGTATAGGTTCTAATATCGTGTCCAATGATTGGATACTCACAAATATGTAATCAATAATTATCATGCAGTTAAAGCAAGAATAAAACACAAGAGTGATGAAAAAGAATTATATTCATTAATGGAATTCATGGATAATTAAAAATACATTACACCCAACCCGTGTGAATGAGGGAGTTAGTTACTCCTAGACATACTAAATACAAGAATGATGTTGAAATTGAATTCCTCTAGCCTTTGGAATGCCCTTCTACCTTCAAGTGTAGAGACATCAAGTTTCTTTCTCTCCAAGTGTGTGTTTAGCTTATGTTAGGCCCTTAATTTATAGACTTTCATAATTGGACTAGGCCTAAAATTTAGATTTGATTTGATACTTGAATAAATTGTAAGATATAATTCTTGAAATATATCTTTTAATCTTTGGAGATTCAATATCTTTGGATTAATCTTCAATTATTCTGACTTGTAATTTGAATAGCCAATTTTGTGGATATCTAATATTGTTGATAATCTTTGACTACTCAATATTCCAATCATTTTGTTGATAATATTCCCAAATCTCAGAGATATCCCTTTATTTGCATAATATAATCCACACATTTATCTTTTCCACTTTTATAGGTTTAATTACTCGGATGATACCCACTTTGGTACATGTGTGTCAATCTAGTATCCGCTTTTAAAAAATTGTCAATTGCATCCCAACTTTTGAAAAAGTGCTTCAATTAGGTTCCTTTCAAACGGAGTTGACTAACGCCGTTAGTCAACGTGCCACGTGTCAGTATATGGCTTTTTTTTAAAATTTTAATTTTTTTAATTTTTTGAAAACATAAATAAAAATGCCACGTGTCAGGTCCCTATGTGTGACATCTGCCATTGTCAGTGTCACTATTAGATGCAATTGTGTTGATTTCGATTTAGTCCCTATGTATGTCTTTTTGTTTCAATTTAGTACCTACTTATATGTATCTAATTCAATTTTGTCCCAATTTTTTTAATAAGTAAAATAGTTTTGTAATTCATTTTTTATAAAATTAAAACTAATTAAGTATAAATATTTTTACAAAATTATGTACTAATGTTTATATTGTTTCTCTCAATTTCAGACCAAATTTATTATTTGTATAAATGTTTTACTAATATTTTTTATTAAAGATGACTTTTTAACATATTACTTTCTTAATTACTTTTTTTATTAAGTACTCATGTTTTGTTAATTTTTTTTTCCAAAATAGAACAATATTATCTCTTACTAATTTTAAACCAAAATTTCTATTTGTCTGAATGTTATACTAATTTTTTTTATTAAAAATGACTTAATAAAATGACTCTTACCACTAAATTTTAATATAAATATCAAATACTTAATTTTTGTAAAAATGTTATACTTAATTACTTTTAATTTTATAAAAAATGAATCTTAATTATTAAAAAAAATTAGGTCAAGATTGAATAAGATACACATAAGTAGGTATTAAATTGAAACAAAAAGACATATATGGGGACTAAATCGAAATCAACACAATGACATCTGATAGTGACACTGACACGTGGCATTGCAATGCGACGTGGCACTGACAATGCCACATGTCACACACAGGGACCTGACACGTGGCATATTTTTCAAAAAATTTAAAAAAAAAAAAATTTAAAATTTTAAAAAATAAAAAATAAAAAAACACATACTGACATGTGGCACGTTGACTAACGACGTTAGTCAACTTCGTCTGAAAGGGACCTAATCGAAACACTTTTTCAGAAGTTGGAATGCAATTAACACTTTTTTAAAAGTGGGTACCAGATTGACACACTTGTACCAAAGTGGGTACCATCCGAGTAATTAAACATTTAATAAAACCTGAAATGTTAAATAAAATCCAAAAATAAAATAAAAATAAGATATAAAAATAAATAAAATAAAATAAAAACATGATAATGTCAATTATGAAAATACCCCAAACTTAAACATTTTCATGTCCTCATGAAAGATTAAAAATTTTGGATTTTGAAAACTGTCAACTTGATCAAAACATTTCAAGAGCAACTAACTTTCAATCCTAATTATGCTATATCGAAGAATTTTGCTTGTTGCTAAAAGTTCAAGACAGTACAATATGATTTGCATGTATCCACTTCAATCCTCAATCATGATAAGAATGGGTGGGAACTACTTTTTGGCTTCGTTTATAAAGATTTTGGATTTGCTCAAAATGATCAAATTATATCCGATCTTGTGTCCAGTTTTCCAGTCATTTTAGATACAATTTTAAAATATTGGATTTTCCGTTATTTGAATCGCATATCTCCATCACTTGTAGTGATTTATCATTCAATGAATGATTGACAGAAAAATCGATTTACTTCAATGAATTTCAAGTTTTTATCTAAAAAATGAATTAAGAACCAGACTATTGAAATAACTCACGACAATTTAGTTTTTTACTCAACACATATATCTATAGTAATAATAATCACTCACACTCAGCATGTTATAAAAATACTTCATCAATTATTTCCCATCATTTAAATAATTAAATTCACATCATTGGTAAGATAAAAAGGTCTTTCATATGTTTGTAATGCGGCTTGGCTAGAAAAAAAAAATATTTGTTTTCTCAGGAATTCAAAAACACCATTAAGCCTAAGAGAATAAACACATGTGAATGTTTTTATGAATATGCTCCACTTTTTCTTTCATCTGCTTCATGCAACCCTTTTCTATCACATAAAACTGTTATCTTTCCTTTTTTTCTCTAGGGTAGGGTTTTTATAAAAGCTTACCCTAAAATTATTGGGGCAGGGTTTGTTTACAAAAGCGTATCTCAAACATTTTTAATCTTATACACTGATATGTGGTAGGGTGTTTACATCGTACACCAAACTGATCCATCTCATACCTTTATTCCACTCAACATGTATATGTTCTCTATGCTAAGGTATGGGACAAAATATATTTTCCTTAAAATCTAAGGGTAAAGAATGAAACATGTAGGCTCCAAGAGGGTAACAATAGATAAGAAACTTTTTGGTTGGCCATTTGGCTAAGTTGCTTTACACATCAAACAATACCCTTATCCTTTCTATCCAATTATGTGATTTTATTAATGAGAATCAAGCAAAAATCAATTTAATGACAATAATTGCTCACCTTACAACTCTTTACACAAAAGCTCATAATACTCAATGTTCCTGCAGAGAACAAACAAGATAAGTTAGGCACGAGTGTCACCTTACCTATATAGTCCTCTATCTCCTCAGTTGTCCTCTTTCCGGTTGGCACATGTCTGCTTGGACCTAAGAGGGGTTACCTGCAGAAGGGACTCCGAAGCTCAAGTCAGCCAAAGCTCTCAAAAAGTCAAATTAGGTGATTAATGGAGTAATGAATGCGTACCTTTAATTACTGGGGTCCACGTGTATTTATAGAGCATTAATTATGTCGGGTTATGCCGTGGGCCGGGCCCTAGCTTGGGCCCTAGTTTGGGTTGTAAGTGGGCCTGGGCCCTAACCCAGGTCCTTAGGTCGATTATTGTGGACTCATTGAGTATCAGGGGACTTTAATTTTGTTAAGTGTATTAAGGTTGTCGGCCTAAATCGACTACTTCCCTTGGCGGTGTGTGTTGCCCATATGCTGTCTTAGGCAGGTTACTCCTCTAGATGTTTATGTTACCGGTTCAGGCCGGCTAGACTTAGGTCAGCCCAGCCTAGGCCGGTTACTTGAATGTTTTGGTGTATAGGTATGGTGATCGTTTTATTATTATTTTGTTAAGTTGGCTTGGTGTGGTACACCCAAATATTTTCAAAAGGACTACCTATCATATAATCATACCAACTATCTTTCACTTAAAGCGTGTCACAATATATTCCATCAGTATGCACAATCAAGATGAAAAATAGTCAATGCTTAATGTGTATTTCAGTTGAATTAATCATTACATTAATTGAAATGCAAATTGAGAACATGATTAGCTCATATGAAGCTTAAGATAATGGCAAACCCATCCAAACAGAAATACAATGTAGAAACAAAAGAAAATAATTAAAATTACTCAAAGCAAGAATACAAATCAAGAAAACTCCATGTTCTTCGCAAGGCGAGTCTAGCTTGCTCGCATGCCAATTGATTCACAACACACGTAAAATACAAAGAGAAAATGCTCGCTAGGGGAAGTTGTTCGCTAGGAAAGCTCCTTCGTTGAACGAATGATAAAATAGGGGTTAAGTGCTCGTTGGGCGAATGTGTTCGTCTAGCGAACTCGATTGTTGTTGTGTTTTTTATGGAATAAAAATTAAATGAAAATTTAAAAATGTTGGGTTGCCTCTTAGTAAGTGCTAGTTTAATGTCTGATATGTAACATCCCAATTTTAGCAGCTTAAAAACAAATAAAATAGGATTGTTTCACTATAGTAGTTAAAAACAGAAGATCCAATGTATAAAGTATATGAATACAATCCTAAAACAAATAGGACTATAAAAGCATAACATTTATACAAACCAACTAAAAACCAATTCTAATTCTAAGCACAAACCACTCACTTACAACAGCTCCCACAGAAACCTTCAACCACCCTAAAAGGTGACTCCTCATCATCTAGAGGTGCCTCTAACACTACAACCACATCTGCCCCCACCGAATAGGTAATCATCGCAAAAGAAAGACAAACAACACAGAAACATAGAAGAAGAGTAAGTTAATTGCAAAACAGATAAGCAAACATATTTATATTTAAATAATGCTAAATACTTACAAACATGTTATTAAACATAACTCTGATATATAATCACACACGCAGTGACACTAAACTCAATTATCCGGATACATGCATTTGACATCTAATCCCCTATCGGCTTGTACCTGCGGATGGTTTCCAAACTATGTAGAGTTTGACCTCAAGGGGTTATCACCCAACCACCAACAAGGTAAAACCCCTTCGCGCTTAGGACTTGATCGAGTCCAGTAGCTAGGATCTCCTTCATGTCTTCACCACATAATCTACTCTATTCTACTTGAGCGTTAGAAGTTATTAGAGAAACGATACCAATCCAATAATGAATCCTTATGCAAATGCATACGCTAAAACCTCCACACAGAATTTCTCCTTGAAATTCTTTAAACATTATAACTTTGCATGCTCACACAACATTTCATACCAATTATGATCATATATACCCATAATAACATTTTTATCTCAATTGATAACAATAAGGACTATAGAATCCAGTTCAAGTATACATAGAACACCCAAAATAATCAAAACAACAAAAACAACCAAAGAGAGCAATTAAAGTTATACATGAATACACACTACAAGAAAATGCTTCATTAGTAACCAATTTTAGTGACCAAAAGTTGTTAGTTACTAGAACTACTAATTTATATACAAGTTTACAAAGTAAACAAAATTATTGGTTACTAAAATAGTTACTATTATGAATAAAAAATTATAATTGGTCACTAACTTGGTTTTTAAAGTTAGCTACCATAGTTTTGGCTACGAAAGAAAACTGGTCACTAAAAATTAGCTACCTAAGTTTTCGCTACCAAAATAACTTAGTTACTAAATTGCTCTCTAATTAATTAGTGACAATTTTAGTGACCAATTATAATTTTTTATTTATATTAGTGACTATTTTAGTAACCAATAAATTTTAATTTTGTAAATTGGTATCTAAATTGGTCACTATAGTGACTAACAACTTTTAGTCACTAAA
>Ga0099822_1003473_pt1 | contig 20205 bp, 15 predicted proteins | sample CowpeawhiteBW_FD_76839 | JGI IMG/M metagenome (GOLD analysis project Ga0099822, IMG submission 76839) | Root nodule microbial communities of legume samples collected from California USA - Cow pea white BW | ecosystem: Host-associated > Plants > Roots > Nodule | place: USA: California | collected...
TATAAAATATAAAACAAAAATTAAAAAAAAAAAAAATATAAAAAAAAAAAAAATATATATATATTAAAAATAATATATAAAAATAAAAAAAAAAAATATATATATATATATATATATATATATATATATATATATATAAAAGATATGTTTAAATAAAGGTGTTGATTTTGATAAGCATTTATCATTTAGATTCAGTCATGAAATAGTTACTATTGTCAATTAGACTACAAATTCAAAAGATTTTGAAATATAGAATCAAATATTTTTTACTATTAACCCATTAGTAATTTTCTCTGCTTTTTTCTTTGAAACAAATTTATAATTAATTTCGTACTATCATGTACAATTTTAGAAATAATTTGGTACTTCATATACATTAGTTAGGTTTCGGCTACTATCATAGACATTAGTTAGGTCTTCGCTATGATTAAATTACGTGGCTATTTTAGATTTTTTTTTTAATATTAAAACAATAATTACATATTCAAAACTTGAATTCAAAATCACTAACTCAATTAAAAAAATTATGTCAAAGATTTTTTACTTTTTTTTTATAATTCAACCACAATAATTCTATGCAACCTGACTTTCAGTTAGTTAGTTATACAACATCATACGACTTCATATATAAGAAGAAAATTAACTTCTGATTTTTTATAAAGAAGAAAATTAAGATTAAGTTAAGTTTTTCTTAATAAATTTTCATGAATATAAATCAGATATCAAATTTATAGTGTAATGGCTTTATCTTATTTGAAAAGAAAAACTTACCAGTTATAAGATATAAAGAATGAATTATATTTTGCATCTATTATTTTAATCTCTCAAAATCTATTTTTGAAACCGACTCAAGACATTCTCTTCACGTGCAACATGACCCTGTAGATTCAGAGAACTATGTGCAAAACCAGTGTCAAGGAAATACATAGAATACAAATGTTGTTAATAAAATAAATGAAAAAAAAAAATCCAAATTCAAAACAAAGAATTTATTCTGTGGATCCGATTAGATAAGCGGTGCTCCAATATACATCACCTTGTTCAATATGGAGCCATTCTTTAACTCATTTTAATGTATTAAATTAAATTAAATGTTCAATAGTTGTCACATTGCTGGAGTTTAACTTTTTTTGACAAATAATCACTGATATTATTATTTTTAATTTAAGTTGAAATTTTGAGATATTTAAAAAAATCTCTCTTTCCTATCATTATAATTTTCTTTTTTGTTAACACATATAAACAATGTAATGATTAAAATAATAAATTATTAAATGTATCATAAAATTGTGGAACTTTCTGTGAAAAGTGTAGGTTAAAACGTTTATTTGGTCAGTGATTTTGATAACTAGTTTGTAATGTTTCCGGTTTCATTATGTTTGTATTTTCGTTATTTAAATATAAAATATTTACACAGTTGTCAAATGACATATAAGCATTTATTACGAATAAATGTCTAATCCAGCTACTAAAATTGACTGCTTAATTAAAAGCATATAAATGAAAAGTCTTAAAAAATATGATAAAGATTGGGTTAAAAATACTAACATAACTGATATAACTGTGATATAAAATTGATTGGAATTAATTTTTTAACATAAAATTAATATGTGTTTAGTTTTTAAAATTAATTAAAAATTAAAAAATTTGCGTTAATAAAAAATAATTAATTTTTACTTTTGTATTAAAAAATTGTTTTAAGTTAAAATCAGTTCAACAAAGAATCAAACATAAAACCCACCTCTAATTTCAACTAAACATTTTGCAAAAAATTAACGTGGTATAGATATACTTTATTTTTATCTTTTATTTACCTCTTTTATCAGGAAAATGAAAAATTTATCAGGTAAAAGTTTCTACAACAATTAGATATACGAATCATTTAAATTTATAAAATCATTTTACTCACCATCTTAATTTTTTTATAAATATTATAAACGTGCTTATTTAACCATGACCATTTTTGTTTGGTAGTATTATCTAATCATGAACCCAACCAAGTAAAGGGATTTCAAATGGATTCATTCATATAATTGATACTAGCAATGTACCAAAACCAAAACCAAGAAGCTCTTGTATATATAAATTGCACATGAAAGCTATTGAAGGGGAGAAACATGGGATCAGAGCTTCCCCTCTCTAATCATGTATTTTGAAACCAAACATCTCATTTCAACAAAACCATTCTGTAATTTTCTCTCCCTTCATTCTCATACATTGCATTTGCAGCACATAATCCAAACACTCATTATAGTGTAGCTTTTTTCTTAGCTTTTCTCAGGCATATTCCTATTCCCCTTTCCTAGCCCCCATTCAAATGCTTGTTCTTTTGCAATGACTAATGAGGCTGCTTTCTTTACTCGCCTTTCAGTTTTGACCCACATTGTCCTTTACCCACTTTCCATTCACTGCTATGTGTTTCAAATTTCCCCTCAGCCTTTCTCTGTTCCCACAATGAAAGCTTCCATTTTTTTTTCTCTTTGATTGCTTATGCTTACTCTTCCAATCATTTTGATCATTAAGTAATGTATACTCCAACTGGGGTTTGAAGCTTTCTTTATTTAATTCAACTTGTAAGTTCTTTGGGGTAGATGATGCAACATTGTTGTGTTGTGCTGCCACTGGGATTCTATTGAAGGGGTTTATTTGAGTAAATCTTGTTATAAATCATAATGATGTGTAATTGCTTGCTGATTTTGCCATAGGTGTGTAGCCATTGTTCTTCATGGCTGTGATGCTCGTAGCACATGCATTGGTGTCGGCCTAGATTAAATAATCAAGTACAGTGCTGTTGCTGCAAATCTGTGCTGTTGTTAAAGTATTAAAAAGTATAAATCCTTGTGAGGTTTTTGTTTTTTTGCCGTTGCTTTTGGTTAAGAAACTATGGAAGATACATTTGTTCCGTTTCGTGGAATTAAAAATGATCTTCAAGGGAGATTGATGTGTTACAAGCAAGATTGGATTGGTGGTCTTAGAGCAGGCTTCAGGTACACCTTTCTTATGCTACAAAAAATGGTAAATTATTTTATTAGGAGAGTTTATTTTGATAGCATGACTTATATGAAGATATAAAGTGTTATTTTTTGCTAATTCAGTTAGTATTCCTTTGAAATTACTACACTTTTTAAGCAATTCCCGATTACTTCATACTTCTTATTTTGATTGAATGTAACTTGCTACTTAAACCGTTGTTTCTCAGGATATTAGCCCCGACCACGTATATATTTTTTGCATCAGCAATTCCTGTTATTTCGTTTGGAGAACAATTGGAAAGAGACACAGGTACAGTGCTTGTTACTCATATCCCATATTTTTCTTGGGTTTCGTCCATGTATGGAAATTTGTTTATGTTAAGGTAGCTGATTAGATAAATGCAGAGACAGTAATATAGTGTACCTCAAATTTTTATTTTCTGTGTTCCAACAATTTCCAGATGGAGTACTTACTGCAGTTCAAACTTTAGCATCTACTGCATTGTGTGGAATTATACAGTCTATTATAGGAGGCCAACCCTTACTGATTCTTGGAGTAGCAGAACCAACTGTAATTATGTATACATTCATGTTCAACTTTGCGAAAAGAAGGCCAGAATTGGGTTCAAAACTCTTTCTAGCATGGACTGGATGGTATAGTTCGTTCACTTTCATGTTTGAAGAAGTGTAGCCATTTCATGTTCTTAGTTATAATTTTTTGACGAGTTACTATTTGTGTGATGCCTTATAAAAGAAACTTAGTTTCCTCGTGTATTTGCGGGCAGGGTATGCATGTGGACTGCCATCTTGTTGTTCCTATTGGCTATCTTGGGAGCTTGCTCCATCATCAACAGGTTCACTCGCCTTGCAGGGGAACTGTTTGGTCTTCTTATTGCAATGCTTTTTATGCAAGAGGCTATTAAAGTAAGAGACATGTTTGAGTTTTCTTTGGCTGTAATATTTACTCATGAGTGCTTTTAGCGCAAATGATTGTGCTTCTAGTCTGAAGTAATGAAAATATAAGATGATTGGAAGAAAATCTTTTCAACTGATAAACATGCTTTCTAATTGGGTTTGACAGGGACTCATCCATGAGTTTCACATACCTGAGAGAGCAAACCCATCATCACCAGAGTTTCAATCTTCATGGAGATTTGGAAATGGCATGTTTTCTTTGGTTCTGTCATTTGGCCTCCTGCTTACAGCATTGAAAAGCCGAAAGGCAAGGTCTTGGCGATATGGATCAGGTGAGACTTGTGAAATGTGAAGTTCCCAATCATACGTGCACTTGCATCATCAATATGATATGACCTAAGAAAGCATAAAATTTTCTTTCCCATATGGTCAATGGTGGATTGTTGATAATAGTTGCTGAAACACTACATTCATCCATTGAGATGTGCATCTTTGTTACAAGAAAGAACTATTTAACATAAGGTAATAAGTAGTAATTTGCATGGCATTGACTTTGCTCTGTACAGTTTGGTGCTTGAAGGTATGTATTTGGTTTAATCCTTTCCTTCGGGGTCCCTTTTTCATTCCTTTTTAAAACGTATAATTTATGCGACAACAAAGAAATAAATTAACTGAAATTCTGACCTTAGAAGACAAACTGCATAAGGAACAAGGTTGTTGAGGGGTACGGTAATGGATTCAAATTAACATTCCGTTATAATAGAGTTGATTTTCTTGTTACTGAGTTGACTTGCTGATCTGTAAATTGAATGTTGCTCGAAGAATATTCCAAAAATTATCTTTGAAGCATTGAACCTTCGAAGTTGTGAATTTCTCTCTTAATGAAATTTTTGTTGCTATTTTTAATTTTGTAAGATGACTTGTCTTTAATGAACAATGAAGGCTTGAACGTATAATACTCGAGCTTTTTGACCTTCATAGATCTATCAAATTCACATTGAAAATGGAAGTGGAACATCTGGAGGTTAAATATGATCGACTGAGGATTTTCTTTTTACTTGAAAATAACTGAAAAAGATCCTTTCAACTAATGTTTTCGATCATTTCCCATTATATTTCAGTAGTTCTTAGATTATTTTCCTCCTATTACAGGATGTTTACGAGGCTTCATAGCAGATTATGGTGTCCCATTGATGGTTCTAGTATGGACTGCCATTTCTTATATTCCAGCTGGAAGTATTCCAAAAGGAGTTCCTAGGCGTCTTTTCAGCCCAAATCCATGGTCCTCTGGTGCATTTGAAAACTGGACTGTCATAAAGGCACGATCTCTTCTGTGGAAATTATTTTATGTTAGGCAATAGGATTGTTAAACTTTTCTTTCACTCTTTAAATTCTTAGTTCTTCCATGGAAGGTTTTAATAAAATATTCAAAATCACAACAGGATATGCTGAATGTACCAGTTCTCTATATTATTGGAGCATTTATTCCAGCAACAATGATTGCTGTTCTATATTATTTCGACCATAGTGTGGCATCTCAGCTTGCTCAGCAGAAAGAATTCAATTTAAGAAAGCCACCTTCTTTCCATTATGATTTACTTCTATTGGGCTTCATGGTACAGAAAGCTCCTTGCTCTTTTTGATCCTTTGCTTTATATAAAATTGCTTAGTTCTTTGACTTTTTCCCAATGCTCTTTCTTTCCCTTGGCAATTTGAGATTGATATTGTGTGTGGCCTCCTGATCTGCTTGTAAACCGAGTGTGATCCTTAGTTGTGTTGTGACACATTGATATGTTATCTGAATGACAGGTTATAATATGTGGTCTAATTGGAATTCCTCCGTCCAACGGTGTTATTCCACAATCTCCAATGCATACCAAAAGTTTAGCAACATTGAAGCATCAGGTAGACATTAATTACAATTGCAGGTTTCTGTTCTCTCATTTTGTAAACATTTACTGAGATAATTGTTGCCAATGCACTTTCATTAGTACAATCTTTAAGGAGAAAGTAAAAAGAGAATTCACAGTGATTAAATGTGTGCTGCTACTTTCATCATACTTATATTTGGGTGATTTGCAGTTACTTAGGAATCGGCTTGTTGCTGCAGCACGAAGTTCTATGAGAAAACTAGAAAGTTTGGGACAAGTATATGGAAGTATGCAAGATGCTTACTGGCAGATGCAAACCCCTCTAGTTCACGAGGAATCTTCCTCACAGGTACATGGGATTGTGGACTTTTCTGTCACTCTTTTGAACACGAGAACTTGAATATTGTATCATTGATTTAATGGTTTGACAAACTGAATATGCTCCTAATTGTCTGTAGTTCAAACTAAAAGTGGCATACAATGTAATCATCCACCATTTCCTAAACTTTGTTGACAGGGACTTAAAGAGTTGAAAGAGTCAACAATTCAATTGGCATCAAGCATGGGGAGTATAAATGCCCCAGTTGACGAATCAATATTTGATGTCAAGAAGGAAATTGATGACTTGTTGCCTGTTGAGGTCAAAGAGCAACGAGTGAGCAACCTGCTCCAGTCTGTGATGGTAGTTGGATGTGTAGCAGCAATGCCTTTCCTGAAAATGATTCCAACTTCTGTGCTATGGGGTTATTTTGCTTTCATGGCCATTGAAAACTTACCTGGAAACCAGTTCTGGGAACGGATTTTATTAATTTTAACTGCTCCAAGCAGAAGATACAAGTATGAATATGATGTTAAAAGTTTCCTATCGGTTTTCCTTCTTTTTGGGACACTTAAAGTTGCATTCACTGACTTTTCCTTGCTTTCTCTTTTACACTATGAAACAAATGTAGAGTTCTGGAGGAGTGCCATGCAACTTATGTGGAAACCGTTCCATTCAAGACAATTGCAGTGTTTACAGTGTTCCAGACTGCTTACTTGCTTGTTTGTTTTGGTATCACTTGGATTCCAACAGCTGGTGTTCTATTCCCATTGATGATCATGTTTCTGGTCCCTGTAAGGCAATACATTCTGCCCAAGTTTTTCAAAGGAGCACACCTTCAAGACTTAGATGCTGCAGAATATGAAGAAGTACCTGCTTTACCATTCAGCCTAGCTGCTGTAAGTGTTCAATACTATACCCAAGTTCACCTTCTTATTTAGCTACATGCTAAAGCAAGACCAATGCAAACAGGCATTCATATTTCCAATGAATGAAAGGAAAATGCAGTATTTTGTATAATTGACATTGAATGTCCATTTGGATGGTTTTAAATGACATCACTCTTAGGTTCCCTTTTGAGGTGTCTTAACAAATACCGATGAGACTCAAGTCCAAACTATACATAACGGATTGATACTACTTACAACCTTAAACTTTAAGACAATGAGTTTATGAGTTTTCATTTATATATGATGTTTAACTTTTTTATTTTTATTCAATGTGAGAACAGACTTGGATTTCCAACACTTTTATGATGCTTGTTCTTTTTGTGCAGGAAGGGGACTTGAGCAAGACAGCTTCCTTTGCAGATGATGGAGAGATTGTAGATGGAATAATCACCAGAAGCAGGGGTGAGATAAGACATGTTTGCAGTCCTAAGTTAATGAACTCCACTCCAATCATATCCCAAGAGTTAACCACTCTTCAAAGTCCAAGGTTACCAGATAAGGTATAAGCCAACTCAGAGAAAATCAAAACCATCAAAGTGTTAGGAGAGGATCTTTCAGCCCAGGAGAAGCTACTCCATCATCCAATTTGAGGAAATCAAGATCAGCACTCATACATGCTTCTCATAGTAACTTATTGTTGTAGGCTTGTAATACAAGGATTCTTCTTCAATGCTTATGGCATAAATGCATCAAACATATCTATGTCATGAAAAAGCAGGTAGTTTCTAGGAATTAATGAACATTGATTATCATTCTAATATTTGATTTTACAATTTTAAAATTAGGTTTGAGGGTTTTGTCCAGATTTTTGAGTTCTAAAGTCTAGGGGAACAAGACAATTATAATAGTTAATTATCTAGTTTTTTTCAGATTCTACACAGGTAGATAGAATTAATCCATCAAATTCAATTTAAATTAGCGTTATGAATTAAATCTATCAGAATTACTGGCATAAATTTAAATTTAATTCATGATATAATTAAAAGTATTTAATCAAACAAATGTTAAAATTTGAACATTTAGAACTATAGAAAAGCAAATTTCAATTAATGAAGTAAGAATCCAACAAGAAAATTAAAAAATCATAACAATGGTAATAAGTACTTTAGAGAAAACTTTATAATGAAGTAAAGATAAAATATTTTTAAGAGTTAACAACAATAAAATTTTAAGAGTTAACTAGAAATGACTTCAAAGCTTAAAAAAATAATTGTATATCAACTTTTAGATACGCTATATATCACTATAAAAGCCATAAATGATCATAGATTAAACTATTATAAACAAAAATAACTGATAATATATATATTTTTTAACACGTTTTCAATCTCACCTATATGTTACGGATCAAACTCTCATGTTACTCAATTAATTTATTATTCATATAGTTGTTATTGACGTGTTATTTAGTTTTTTCCCTACATTATTGTTTTATAATGTTTTTTTTTTTTACATATTTCAGTTCAATTTTAATCTGTTATTGACTTGTAGTGATTTGTTTATCATGTTTCTTAAATATCATCCTTTTATTTAGTGAATGTTTCACTCCAGAATAATATTAACTATAATAATCTTATCTTATTAAAGGATTGTAAGCATAGTTTCCTTTAAATTTTTTTCACATAATAACTATAATTATATTTCATTTAATACTAGAACAATCTCGAGTTGTTGTTGATTTATTAATTTTTCCAGCTCCAAAACTTCACTCAGAATTTAGACGATTCATTGAGTGGAATGTTCATTAAAGTGATTATTGCTCTTCAAAATATTTTCACTAAATGAATAGATAGTCACCGAATAATATTCACTAGAAAAACAATTTCTCACTAAATGAATTTATAATTAAAAGAGGTACTGCGAATCTAGAAAGTTCTATAGGTGAACGAATATATGAGAGCTTTTTTTAACGAGATTGTCCCTTCTTCAAATCTTCTTCATAGGATCATACTGTGTTTGGTGTAATGAAAGTTGTATCGAACATTATGTAAATTGGGTTACATTTTTCCCTTTATTTATAAAGTTCAATTTGATAATTCTATTTCAAAAAGTTCAAATAAAGCTGATTGCGTTACGGATTCACAGTTTGAAAATGATTTTAAATTTTGTTAAAGTCCGTAACAGTTAGTGACAAATTTTAAAATGTCATTTTAAATTTTAATCAACAAAACATTACAAAGTATTACGAGTATAAAATAATTATTAAAAAAATGTCATTTTAAAATAGTGGTTGTACGAATTACAATTTTATCAGTCAATGTCTATATTAATATTTTTCTTTTTTGAATAATTTTAATGTTTAATGAATTAAAGTTTAAATAGTTACGATTTTAATATGCACTAATTAGTGGCGTATTTTTAACGAGGATGTAAAGCTGTTACTAATAATAAATTAATAGAATGAGAAAATAGCACCAATTTAGAGAATTAATAGAAAAAATTAATCATTTTAAAAATAGAGGGATATTAGACCCTAAATCAATGTATAGAGGGTTGTAATAATTTACCAAGCCGTTTATAACCAATTAAATACTCTTCATGGAGAACACAAAAATCTACCATGAAAGTGACAAAAGAAAATTTTTGCTTACCAACCTTCAAAACAATGCAGCTTCAGAAACTCACAAGTGAAATCCATTGAAGTTAGGAACTTCAGAAATGCGTACAAATCTGAAACCTAATTAATCCAGTTTCTGGGCTTATATACTTCGACTTTGCCATCTTTATAATCATGCACAAGCCCTTTATAATGTAACCGAAAACTAAAATTGAAAAAAAAAAAAAAAACAATACGGATCACTGTTATTTCTTCAAAGGTTTATTATCTCTACACTGAATCATTTGGTAGAAACTAGAAGCAGTATTAAGAAACTTGAGCAGTGTGGATATGGAAATGGCACCGGCAAAATAAGCCATCGCCCTATTTTCCACAAATTTTTTTAAATAACATTTTAAAATAGCCAGTAACCTTGGAAGGCTTTTGATACATGCTTGATCTGCCAAACCTTGCATTCATGGACAAACCGAATCATTTGTTAGGCTGCTTAGTCTTGCTAAATTTAGAACCTGTCATTTGCTCTGACTCATACAATATGTGATTGATAAGCCCCCTTGCAGCACTGCAGAACCAGAAACAAATCTACAAATAAGTAGATAGCGTAAATTTCACACACATGTGCCCATGTTATTGTGCTGAGACACTAATAACAAACGTGCACAATATAAATGTACTATACTAGATACAAGCTTACTCATCCTTCAACTTCTGAATCTTCTCAGGATCTGTCTCATGCTTGTGTTTCTTAAACTGTTGTCTCACCATATCAACAAGAAGCTCTGTGTTATGTTTCTGCAATAGCAAGAAGGCATAATCAGTTTCTCACGTCCTAGCATCATCGGACATGAAGATGTTTAAACCTTGTTTAAGCAAACTTCTTCACAAGTACTTCTCTAGAAGAGAATCAAAAGCAAAATAAAATAAACTTCGTCCGCAAGTTAAAATCAACGAATACATCTCATTTATCAACTTTTTGAAGAGATAGATATGAAAGTTTCTTTAAAAGCTGAAGTGCATAAGTCAATTTCAACTTTTGAAAGAAGGTTAACTCCTTTTACTTCTTAGTTTCCTTTTCAAAATGTTCAGGAAAAGTTTATCTCAACAGGACGTGACAAATGCAGTGCTTCAGTAAAAATAATGAGACAGTAAACCCAATGCAGAAGCATACCACGATCATGGGTGAATAGCATCACAAGCACAAAAATAAAAGATGAAGAAAATAATGCAGTGCACTGATAGGATCAGAGTTTGTCTAACACGTTAAGTCACAATACTTAAACATGAACACTAATTACATGTCCCTAGAAAACATGCATCATAAACATGAGACATATACGACCGAATTTTCAAAAAATTCACCATGGTGGGGATTCCCATGTCCCATACTTAAATTACTTTGACAGCAATTAGCTACAAGTGAATCTATTTGAAAGAGAGAGAAAGAGAAGAATGACTCACCCGATGACCAATATATTTAGCTCTGCGAAGACATTCACGGTAGAGCTATAAAACAAAGGCCATAAAAATAAGTAAGATATTTTATTTACTTGTTTGTAAAAGGATAAATTAGACTTTTGATCATTCATATAAATTTGTGTTTCAATTTGGTCCCTTAAGTTTAAAAAGTTTAATTTCCGTCTTCAAAACACCAAGTTGGTCCTTCTGTTAGTTTAATACATCAATTTAGTGTGTTTGGATTTTCAGTTTAATCCCACAAAACTCCCTTTTCAACTGAATTTAACACTCAGATTACTTCCCATTCGTGCATGGAAAATATAGCTTTTGCATTCATCGCCATTCCAACATACATCAAATTAGGTGAAACATGACAAACGTCAAACCATGAAACATGATACTCCAGTAAAAATTACCATTGCTAGTCAATCTTTTAAACTTAAAAAGGGATCAAATTGAAACCAAAATTCCAGATAAGGGGAACGAAACTCCAATTCTGTTTTTCTGGACTTATGGAAGCTAAGTAGAGAATAGGAGTTTGATTGAATTAGAGAAGACAGAAGGTTTGGCATGTGACTGACCCTAAGAGCATTGTTGGCGAGCTCAGGAGGCAGAGCAGTTTGAAGGGACGGCATGGTATAGAATCTGCGAAACAAAAACACAGAGGCAATTCATCGAACAGTTAGAAGGCAGAAAAGAGAACATTACTTAACCGACAAATTAGGATAGTGGTCGCTTGTCTAATACCGATTATCACTAGTTCTGACTCAGAGTCCTCGAGGTATGTTTACGAGCAAAGCAATTGAGCACAAAACTTGAATTCGCGATCCGTGCGAAACGAAACGACTCTGCGTTTTACGGTACTAGAAACGGAGAAGAGTGAATCGTGATTTATTAGTGGTCTAAAATGCCCAAACCAAAATGCACTATCGGGCCGATTCCTTGTACATGGCCCAAGAACTGGGCTTCTTCCCGTAACTCCAAAGATTTCCTTTTAACACCCCCAACTTTTTTTACCTTTTACTACGATAAAAATTTTCTCTCTTATATTAACTTCCTCACAACACTCCAAACAATCAGATTTGAAATTTGATTAAGAAAAGCCCGAATTTCGAAATTCGATAAACAAAATATTGGATAAATACTTCGCTGGATCTCAAGATTCAATTAAAACTCCTACCAAATTATGAAATTCAGTTTAGAAATTTACCAAATTTTGAAATTCAATTAAAAAACTCACTAAATTTCAAAATCGTATTAAGGAAGACACCAAATTTCAAAATCCGATTAAAAGACTCACCGGAATTGAAAGTCCGGTTAAACGCTCTTTCTGATTTCAAAATCCGGTTAACATAATTATTTAAACTGTTTTTTAAATTTAAAATTCAATAAACATTTTAATTAATATAATTTTCTTTTAAATATTTATTTAAATTGACACAAAAATAAAATATATTCCATTTGTGTCAATTTTAGTTTAAAAAAAATCAAAAAAATTATTAAATATTTTAATTCATATAGTTTAAAATTTTAATTCTTTCTTGTTGCTTATACCGGATTGGTATTAGGTGTATTTGGAGTTATAGAAAATGTATCTCTATAACAGTTCCAGCTTCTTAGTTAGTTTTTGTGGCAATCCAAGTTAAATGTATCAGTAATCACCTCTCTATGAACTGCATTTCTTAATTTCAACTCTTGAAATGAAATGAAACTGAAGCTAATAGTTAAAACCTATCATATTATATATGATATATGTAAATGCCCAATCAAACTATTACAATGTAGGTCACAAAAAGGAGACTAAATTCTATAACTCATCACACACAAGGGGAAACCCCAAATAGGGACGAATCCTAAGTAACAAATACAACACCACAATCACAACTCAACAACAATGTCTCTCTCTGCTCTATATGCATACTATGTCATATATCATATACTTCCCACACCAACGTGACATGTTAACTACTACATTCGTAGGCAGAGAGCTCCACCACTGTATCAGGTTCACCTTCTCTTAAGCAATCAAGTGGAGGTATAGTCATGGTCTCTTGAGTTCCATAAGCATTCCAGCAAAAAGGGTCATCTACTAATGCCCCTTCGTATGGCAAAAGCTCTATCTCAGAGAGTGTTATGTTGGTGCATGCCACACTGTCACTGCAAGCAAAGTGTATAGGAGGAGTTCTCACATCATAAGTACCCTTTATGTTCTTATATATCACATTGTTTACATGCACTGCTGAAGTTTGATTCAGACACTCTTTCGACAAGCAGTAGTACTGGTCAATGATGATGCAGTTCCTCACATTCTCCATTTGGATGTTTTCAAATCTTAGGCCACTCACTGACCCCGTTCCACCTTGCCATGTCTTGATTCTCAGGCCATTGTCTGATTCCTTTATGATGGTGTTGCGAACAGTTAAGTTTGAGACACATGCCTGCGAATTGTGCACTCCGAGGCTTCCAATGCTGTCGAAAAAAGTGACCAATGTTAAGCATTTGGTGTAAAATGCTGAAACTAACATTGGCAATGTAAAGGTTCCGAAATGACTTTTATGTGTCTGATTAATGCAACAGAGTAGAAGATTCTGCTCTGGAACCATGAGGGGCCAGAAATGAAGAATAGAAACTGTGATATTATTAATTATTGCCAGTTTGAACTGTTCCAACTGTTAAAGTAATACACCTATAAAGATCACTAAAATAAGAAGGTAAATAAATAACTCCTGTGACCCTAACTTTTTGGAGAATTGGTGAGGATCATTTGAAAGGCGAAACTTTTTATTCTTTTGTGGAAGATCTATTAGTTGGAATCTTGGGGTACAACTTGGATAGTCACTATACTCATGCCATTGGTTGAAGTCACTTTTCACTCGTTTTGCTTTTAGAAATGGTTCTAGAATCAGTTAACAAAACAGAGATAATAATAATATATCATACTTTTATGTGTAAATTAGTCATCATCATTAATAAGGAGTTAACATAATCAGCAACACAGTATAACTACAAATTAAGATTAATTATGTAACATACCTAATACCATGGGTGGGAGCACAAGTAACACCCTCTATGTCCACGTCTGAGCACCCGGGTCCAATCGAGATGCAATCGTCACCTGTTCAAAAATCATATTATTCTAAACAACTTTTCTGTCATGTATATAAACAGAACAAAACTTCTATATTGAGAAACGAGACATTGCTCTTTGTTGTTTGGTATTTACCATTGCTTATCATGGAGTTATATATCCCAACACCCTTTGTGTTTCCTAAGTGGATTCCGTCAGTATTTGGACTGAGTTTAGGAGAAGAAATTGACAACTTGTCTATCAGTACTCCTTGGCAACCATCGAATTTCACGTGGAACATAGGACTGTTTTGAATCTTTACCCCACTCAGCACCAAATTGGAGCTCATGAAGAACCGTATCATCTATATTTGAGAAGACAAACGATTTTGAGACAGTTCATGTGGGTTGGAAAAAATAAGAATAAACAGAGTAGTTTACTCACTGTTGGGCTGTCACATGGTCCTGATACAGTTTTTCCATCGGGACCCTGAAATGCCAATTTTTTTACCGTTTAGTTTGAGTTCTTTCTGCATTAAATAAGTATACAACAAAGAATAGAATGGTGCAACTGTTATAACATGATTGATTAAATGATTACCCGGTGAGGTTTGCAAGGAAGATCCCACCACTGTTCCCCATTGCCTTCTATGGTTCCTTTCCCAGTAAGAGTCATTTGATCGAGTCGATAGAACACAAGCCATTGACTGTGGCTGTCTTCCTTAGGCCATGATTCTGGTCCATCAGGTGCCATGAGAGTACCATCCACCTGTTTACATTAGAACCTTGTTAGTAAGCTACATTAATGGAACACAAGAGAACTACAAATGAATTTCATGAAAGGAAGAATGAAGAACTGGGAAATTCAACAAGCGTTCTTACTTGAAATACCAGTCCAGGCTTGCATGGACCTGTAAAGATAGTCGAAGTTATCTTGAAACAGTAATTTTCTGGAACAAGAACAACTCCTGACTCTACTGCACAAGCTGCTTTCCATGCTGCCACGAATGATTGTGTGTCATCAGCTGAACCATCTCCAACTGCCCCAAAGGATCTTACATCGAAAATGCAGTTTGAAGGGGAATCCCCAGGATCACTGGGATAAGGGTCAGAGGGAACACCAGGGGAAATGGAAGGAGGTGAAGGTGAAGGTGAAGAAGGTTCCTCTGGTGCAGGGGAAGGACTTTTCTTCTGCCCCTTGTGATAGTGGTATCTTCCTTCCACACTATCCCAATTATGGATAAAAATAATCATGGTAACCCATAGGATAAAACACCATCGAATCAGACTCATTGCAGGTTTCAATTCTACGAGTTTTCACACTAAACTAACAATGTCACTTCACCAAGATGATTGATACCTGTGGATAAATGGAGGAGATTAAACTAACTTGTAAAGAGTTGGAAGAACTATCCTGAAGCTAAGTTTGTTATTTATACTCAAAACATAGAAGATACAGTTCATGAATGAATTCTAAAGCATGAGATGGACACGTGTAGAATCCTGGTTGATTTACTGTCTCAAGGAAACAGTTGGAGGATTTTAGAGGCTTTGGAGGACAATGTTGTGTTTAACCGTGCCACGGTGTCATTGTTCTCCAACCTCAGTTCCGTGACCATCCTCTTATTTTAATCGTATCTGTTCATTGTGTTGTGGTCCGTGACATTATACCTTCGCCCCCCTCTTGCTTCTTGAACCACTAGTTTTGTTTTCTGAATTTGTTTTCAGAAACTGTCCTCTGGACAATTTTAAAAAGTGTATGCTCAGAACTTTTGAGGCTCAAGTTTTCTAGAAAACTGTGCCTCACTCACCAAATTTCTATTACTTTTTCTTCTTATTTTATTCCATATCTGTTCATCCGTATTTTCCCTGATTAAGCTAAGAAATAAAAAGTGAGTTAGGTGTAATACACGGGAAATAAGAGAACTCTGCATCAAGTTCCATGGCATTTTTGAGTTTTCTTGAGTCAACTGATTCACTATATATTGCTGAACATGTGTTAAATTAGAATAAAGAAGAAACAGAAGGCAATAGTACTGTTCAAGAAAATTATCAAAATATTTGTGAAGATGAAAATTGGTGTTGTAGCATATTTGTCCGATTGTATGACATATTTCATCTTTGGTTTTGCCTTGGAGGTGGCCAAACAGACATGTAGCTATTGAAAAATAATAATTGTATGAGATACTGCACGTGAATTATTGCTATAAGTTAGAACCAGATCTCTGAATAACAGAGCAGCAGATAGCAAAAAAGAATAAAGCTAACCACAGTGGGAATCATGAACATACAAATAGGAAGACGAAAAAAATAATTGAACTTACATAATCAGTGACAGCTACATTTGTAATTTGAGTTCGACAACATTTATCTTTCCATGCAATGAATAAGAAACTATCTTTGCTAGATTGATCAACTAATAACCCTGATTAAAATGCATTCTACTCAGACATAATCAAAGAAAGGAGTGAATTACAGTAATCGGATATGATTAAAGTTGATAACTCAAAAATTACACTAATTGGATTACATTATCCATTAGTTTTTAGTAAATTTTAACTATAGTAGAATATTTATTGTTAGCAGAACTTCTCTATCTTTATCTGTCATGACAGCAAGTTACTTTCTCATTAAAAACGAAACAATATGTGCATCCAATTTTTTTCTTCTCTTTAAACCAAACAGGACACTAAATTTTAGATAAAAAAAATGTAAAAGAAAAGGTGCTAGGGGACCTAAGAGGAACACAAAGAAGAGTAGATGTGGGAATGTAGTTTTTATTATTCAAAAACAAAAACATATCGTGACTCTTCGTTGTTGGTTAGCTCATTGTGGCTATGAATTAGCAAGAAGGACAATTTTGGTACGCGACAACAGAATTAACGTTATTCACGGGTGGAATCAAACCCCTTATGATTTAATGCAAAAAATAAAAACAAAACAAAGAAAGTTAAACATATCCAATGTCTCCATATCTCTTACGTGCCCATTTAAGCAAATAAAGCAACAATGGAAAATCAACTAGACTTTTGGATTCACCTGATGAAGAAGAATGCTGCAATTTTTTTCTTCTCCTCTTTATCTCTTTGCTGTAGCAAACATGAAGCTGTATTGTAAGTATGTGTGTGTACGAAAATATGAGTTGCTGCTGTATAAAATATGTGTAGGAGTGTGGGTTTTATAGAAGAGACTAGCGAAGTGAAAATAAATGTGCATGGATTCGTGTTTGTCTTAACCTGTCACGTGTGTACAATCAGAAGATGAGAGTGCAAAAGCAAATAAACCATCGAAATTTCAACAGAGAAAAAGTTTGTGACTAGAGAGATTCTAGGGTGCACTTTTTTATGGTGCTGTGAGATGACAGCATGGTTTGTGGCTCTCTGATATGCCATGTGGCAGGGGTTCATACACGCACCTCACTCGCGGAGATAGTGGCTGGTTTGTTCAAAACGTGGGTCCTGTGTCACCATGATTGATAGGGCACGAGAGAGAGAGAGAGAGAATGTGTGTTAGTGTATTATGTTTCATCATATCACAGTTCCAGCATAATGTTATGTAGTCACATGCAGCTAAAATACAACCAGATTCTGCAGAAATCGAAGAAAGAGTTTATGCATGTGTGTGTGCTCTTTTTTCATTGCTCACTTGGTTTGAGGCCACGATGATATATGATGAGGAGAATGGAAGAGGGGACACGTGTTAGGTCAGAATTCACGGGGTGGTGTTTGTAGTTTGTGTCACGGGCTAATGAAAAAGTGTTGATTAAAAAGTTAGGAGATTGTTTTGTTCACAAGGTTGTTTTTACGATTCTAATGGCATTGATTTTGAGACATTGATGCGGACAGCGTATGAAGATTAAGAGTAAAACACCGCATTCTGGTGTCTGATTCTAACACCTGTTAAGTTTAACATTAGTTTACTCTTAATCTTGTCTGCACTTGCTTCCATCACAGTTTTAATTAAACACTGAACCAGCTTGTCGGAATATTGATGCTAGGTTCCAAGTTCACAGGCATTTTTCCTACTCTGACTGTGGAACAGATCAAGTCACATGAAGCTTTTATATTTTCTTTGATCATGCTGTTTTTTCAGAAATTGTTATAATATGCTTCTACAATTCAACACCCTTTAATCTGGTTAGCATATTGTAACAATTTTGTAGCTTTGAATAAATGTTTCGACTGCGGATGAAAGTTTGCAAGCTCCGACTTCAATATTTTTGATATTTTTATTTTTTTACTTTTTTTTATATTTTAAAATCACTTAAAAATATTATTTTAAATTATAAATTATAAAAAATTATCAAAATTTAGTTATTAAAATATTATTATCCTCGTAATATCACGTACGTCTGTGTTCTTTCAAATTTTTCTTTTTAATTTGATATAAAAGGGTTGATATTAAAGTTTTGAAAATGACAACTTTATAACAAGATTATTCTTGTGTGCTATAAAAGCAATAATGAAATACAGAAGAAACGCTAAAAAAACAACCAATGGAATTTCATTAGAGATAATAGGTAAAATAAATGTAGTTATATAACTACAAGGTATCAATAATTGAATAATATTTCAAAAAATTAAAATAACATCCTAATATTCTAACATTTTATTACAAAGTTAGAAGTTTTTTTTTTTAAAATACTGTATGCTGGGTAAAAAAAAAACTTCAAAAATAATTTTATGTTTTATTTAGATGCATTCTTCGATTAGTTGAGTCATGAAAGTAGTATAAAATACGTATCCCTCAGTCAATGCAAGTTTTTTTATCATGTGTTTTTAGAGATAATGGCCTTTGATTTCGAATATAATTATGGTAAGTAACTTTTCTTTTTTAATGAATTATACATAAAGTCTTGTGTTATTTTAAAATTTGACTTTGAATATAATTCAATAATATAAATGGACGTGTTGTTTAAGATTTTCCAAATAATTTATACACATGATTTAAATTCTGAACAAATTGGATGAATAGAGTGGATTCTTTTTGAAATTTGGAAAGAAAACATAATGGGCCAGTTATAATCTTCAGTGGGCCTCTAGTTCTGTTTACACTTCTATTCAATTATGCTGTTCCATTAGTGGAATATAATGGAACAAGATTCTTGTATAATAATAGGCATCAATTACTATTTTCTTTAACACCTAAAGTTAATTTTATCATATTTTTTCTCATCATGATTCATCATTATTTACAAAAGGATTAAATATACTTTTTATCTATGAATTTTTAGCGGAAATTGAAATTAGTCCTGAAACGTGATAGATTGAGTTCTTTTATTTAATTTTTATTTTTATTTAAAGTTTCAAATGCATTTTAGGTTATTATTTGACTTAATATTGAAATGAAAATGTGTAAAACGAGATAAACAATTTAAATATTATCATGAGATATGTTTAGAAAGTAAAAAAAAAATCTCAAAATTTAGTTAAAAGAATTAAATCATACATTTTTAAAGTTTTAAAGTTTGGGAGCTAAATTGGTCTACAATAGTTTCGAGAAGGGACTGATTCTAATTTTCACTAAAGTTAAGACAAAAGCATATTTAATCTTTTATAAAATAACAAATATTCAAATATGATTTCCTTTCTTATTACCATATCTGAATTGGATTGCTAATTTTAACTTTTTGTGCATTTTCTAACCGTTACTTTTTGGTCCTTAGTAACAATAGTTAATCTAATGCTAAAACAATTAATATAATTAGGACAAATAATAGTAATTTAAATTAAAATAATTATAGTTTTATACATTAACCAATGACGACTTTGAAGTTACGTGTAACATAATTTTACATAATAAAGTCTATTAAAAAAAACTAAAACATGAGTATTAAAGTCAATAAAAATATCAGAACAAAATATTAACTACATTAACTACATTAACTATATATTGTTTGAAACGAGAGAGAGAGAGAAAGAGTAACTGAGACTCACCGTTTAGTCAATATCAAAGCTTAAGGATGATGTTTGCAGAAGTTGCAGAGGGAACATTATCTTTGTTCTGTGGTAATTATGAACTGCATAAGCTGCATATACATACATATATATATATATATATATATATATATATATATATATATATATATATATATAATGAA
>Ga0099822_1003480_pt1 | contig 20175 bp, 9 predicted proteins | sample CowpeawhiteBW_FD_76839 | JGI IMG/M metagenome (GOLD analysis project Ga0099822, IMG submission 76839) | Root nodule microbial communities of legume samples collected from California USA - Cow pea white BW | ecosystem: Host-associated > Plants > Roots > Nodule | place: USA: California | collected...
ACCACCTGTCGTTGTACTTGTATGGAATGTTATTATCCCCTTTATGGTGGTGGATACTTAGGCCTTCATTTATAGTGTGTGGCACATTCAACTTTTTGGTTTGAGACATACTCCTTGGTCCGAAGTCCGAGGTGTCTTCTCCTACTTCTGAGGTGTCTTCTCCTGTCCACCACGTACACAACGAGTTATATATTAGCTAGCAATGTTTTAATACCTTTCAAAACCTCAAATTTTGTACAAATTACATTTAGTAAGTTTCTTTCATCTTTGTAGAATTACTATTTTATTCTCATATTTTTTATTGTTTTTTTTATTTTTGTATTGTATAATATATTAAACTTTTAAGGTGGAAAACTATTTTTTTTTAATCCATGTGTTTTATTTAATAAATCTTATGATATTTTTTTATGGTAAAAAAAATTACAAATATATCTTTTTAAAGTATTATTTTTAAAATTTGTTACGTAATTACAGGAAAAGATTAAATTTAATTTTGTATTTAAACCCATTATAGGAAAAAAATGTTTTTTTCGTCATTAACTAAAATAATATTTATTATAAAAAGGTTATAATTAATTAGATTGTAATTTAAACTTTTGGACGCTATTAGAGAAAAATGATATTTCTTATAAAAAATTGTAATTATTTAAAATGTAATTAATTAGTGCTTTGTTTTGAATTATAAATTATTCAATTTTAATTGATTAAAATTTATATTATTAGATTAAATTAATTAATATATTATTTAGAGTAAATTTTGATTGAATATAAAAATTTATATTAATCATTAATAGAATTAAATTTAAAATATTATAAATTTGTTATTTATAAATTGTATTAGATAATTATGGTAAAAGTAAATATAATGAATATAAAAATGTATAAATTATTGGGATTTAAGTTTGAAAATTATGATAAAAATTTAATATTTATTGTTTTGTTTATTTTAATTTATTTCTGACCAGATTTCTGAAAACACTGTCCTACATGCATTGGGGGTGATAATAGAGATTTAAGTTTGAAAATTATAATAAATATTTAATATTTCTTGTTTTGATTATTTTAATTTATTTCTGACAGATTCCTGAGAACACATGTTGTCTTCCTATATCCTACATGCATTGGTGGTGATAGAGGTTAGTTTTTAAATATTGAATAGTTTATTTAAAAACAAAAACAGTTGTCCTCTACATGCATTGGTGGTGGTAGAGGTTGGCTTTAAAATATTGAATGTTTTTTTTAAATGGTTGAGATGGGTTGATGTTGTTTATTTATGTTTAGAAGAGGGTGATTCCTGGTTGTCATCTTCAGAGAGTTTGTCTTGCTTTGTTTGATTATTTTGTGAATCCAATTAAGTTTTGTTATTGTTAAGTCCTCAAAATTGAAGTTGTCCCAATTGGGTTTTGTTTTAAAAAATTTGTTCCAATTTGGTCATTATTGTTAGGGTATAACTCACTTAATTATGTGCCAGTGCCACTACCACCTTCTGGGTTTTTTGTTTTTTGTTTTAATTTATTTTTAACTTTTTTTTCTTAAATAACAACTGACACATGTCAAATTAGGGTTTTGCCACGTGTTAGTTTGTGTGTTTTTTTATTATAAAAAATTGCCTTGTGTCAATTGTTTATGTAAAAAATATCAATTTGATCCATATATTTGTATTTTATCTCAATTTAGTCCTAATTTTGTATGGTAAAAATAATTACAAATACATCATTTTAAAATTTATTACATAATTACGGGAAAAGATTAAGGTTATAATTAATTAGATCGTAATTTAAACTTTTTTAAGAGAAAAATGATATTTATTATAAAAATTGTAATTATTTAAAATGTAATTAATTAGTACTTTGTTTTGAATTATAAATTATTCAATTTTATTTAATTAAAATTTATATTATTAGATTAAATTAATTAATATATTATTTAGATTAAATTTTGATTGAATATAAAAAATTTATATTAACCATTAATAGAATTAAAGTTAAAATATTATAAATTTGTTATTTATAAATTGTATTAGATAATTATGGTAGAAGTAAATATAATGAATATAAAATGTATAAATTATTGAGATTTAAGTTTGAAAATTATGATAAATATTTAATATTTATTGTTTTGTTTATTTTAATTTATTTATGACCATGTTCCTAAAAATACAGATTGTCTTTCTATATGCATTGGTTGTGATAATAGGGATTTAAGTTTGAAAATTATGATAAATATTTAATATTTTTTGTTTTGTTTATTTTAATTTGTTTCTAACTAGATTCCTGAAAACACAGGTTGTCTTTCTACATGCATTGGTGGTGGTAGATGTTAGCTTTTAAATATTTAATAGTTTATTGAAAAAATACAGCTGTCCTCCTACATGCATTGGTGGTGGTAGAGGTTGGCTTTAAAACATTGAATGTTTTATTTTAAATGGTTTAGAGGGGTTGATGGTTGTTTATTTATGTTTAGAGGAGGGTGATTCCTAGTTGCCTTCTTCAGAGAGTTTGTCTTGCTTGGTTTGATTATTTCCTGAATCCAGTTAAGTTTTTGTATTGTTAAGTCCTAAGATTTAAGTTGTCACAATTGGGTCTTGTTTTGAAAATTTTGTTCCAATTTTGTCATTATTGTTAGGGCATCACTGACTTAACTATGTGCCACTATCAACTTCTGATTTTTTTTATTTTAATTTATTTTTAACTTTTGTTTTCTTAATAAAATAACTGACACATGTCAAATTAAGATTTTGTCACATGTTATTTTTTTTACTTTTTTTTTTATAAAAAAATTGTCATGTATCAATTATTTATGTAAAAAATTTCAATTTGATCCCTATATTTGTATTTTGTCTCAAATTAGTCCTAATTTTTTTTAAGTGGAGTAATTTCACCCCTCCCAATTTGAAACTGAGTTTAACTTTTAAATAAAAATTATAATGATATTTTTATTATAATAGATATTTTTAACCAAATTAAGTTTATTTATAGATAACTTTATAAATTGAGTCAATAACAATTACAAACATTTAAATTTTACATTTGAATTTTGTAATTGTTTTTAAATTTTACATTTAAATTTAAAAAGTTGTCTAAGAATTATTAAAACAAATTCTAAATAAAGTTCAATGCATAATTTAAATTTAAATAAATTTAATTTAGTTAAAAATTAAAAATATCATTATAATATTTATATAAAAGTTAAATTTGATCTCAATTAGGAAGGGATACAATTACTCCAGTTTAAAAAGAAATTAAGAATAAATTAAGACAAAATAACAAATATACCAAATCAAAATTTTTCACATAAACAATTGACATAAGACAAAACCATAATTTGACCCATGACATTTTTTTTGTTTTTTTGTAATTGAAAAATAAATCAAAAAAATTACAAGGTGACGTGTGGCATAATCCTAATTTGACACATGTCAATTGTTTTTTTTAAAGTAAAAAAAAAAATGAACTAACATGCTACGCTGAGTTAACATGGTCACTGGTGTCCTAATTGAAATGACCAACTTGGAACAAAAATTCAAAAATAAAGCTCAATTGGGATGATTTAAAATCTAAGGAGTAATTGAGTTTTTTTAACGAAAACATGACCTTATGAAGGATTAAACCTTTTTTATCTATCACATATATCACATCACTCACTACTTCTCATAAACTTTTCTCTCATTTCTTTTCAGATCTTATCATATTTTTCTTAATTCAAACAAGTCAACTTCACATTTCTTTCACCTTAAATTCAGCCAAATCCTAAACAAACACACGATTAAAGAGAGGAAGATAATATAAATATATTATATTAGATATAAATGATTTTTTTAATTGAATTTTATAATTAGAAATTACAAGTTTTAATTTTAGATTTTAATTAAAAATTATTTATGTATCAATCAATCAATATTCTAAATAAATAATGAGAGAAAATTTATGATATTAGGAACGACAAAATATATTTTACCAAATATCTAATAATAATCTTAACAAAATAAAGAAAGAGTTTGCCCCACTAACCTTTATGTAGAAATCTGCCGCTAAATATATGTATATAATATGTGTGTTTACACGTGCTTTTATTATATTTTTATATATTTAATGATTTGGATTAATTGTGTTCTTACACTTAAAATGTTTAATTGAATAAAATAACAATAGAATAAGTGAATAATTTATTTATAATTAAATTTTTAAAAAGGAAAAATATGAATATAAGTTGTATGCGTGTTTTTAATTATTTTATTTTTTATTACACTTGTTTATGAATAATTGAATTTACAATTTTTGTACACTAAAATTAACTATCATAATTTTGTACACGTTAACTTAGTAAGTCCGGATATCGAAAATAAAAATTTAAACTATTTCTCTTTCCATTATTAACTATTATATTATATACAATGTCATTAAGATTCAAATTTTCATGCAATAATTTAAAAAAAAATGCAAGATTAGGTTTAAATAATATTTTGGTTCATGTTTTGGTCTAGTTTGTTCAATTTGATCTTGTTTTTTCACATTCAATTTGGTCCATGATTTGATAAATTATGTTCAATTTCCTATTTTTTGTTGACATTGTTTTAATTAGTAATGGCATAAATTACATCCTGATAATGTTCACAACATGTGGCACTGTTCACACTATGATTACACATGTTTTGTTTAAATAAGTTCCTAATTTAGTTAAATTTATTCAATTTAATTTCATGACCTTTCACTGATGTCACCATTGAAGTTGTTGTTCTTAAGCGTGAAGGAACACTCCATCTCCACCACTACACTGCATCTTCTTCACACTTCATAATTTCTTATCTCTTTATTCAAACATTCACTCTCATTTTGTCGTGTTTCACCAAGAGCAAGAAAACCATGTATTTTTGGCATTCACTTTCAAAGTCTTAAACTCAAACTTCTCAAAGCACTACTATAATTCCTCTAACATGTTCTCCACACCTCACTAAACGAATGCAACAAGAAATCTGCTTCATTTGTGCCCAACTTGCAAGAAGTGATTGTATTGGTAATTGCAGAGTGGTTATAGTGGTGGTGGTGGTGGTTGTGGGTTCAGTTTGGTGGTGGCAGTGGTTTTAGTGTGGTGGTGGTTGTAGTTATGGTGTTGGTAGTGACAACGACAATGGTGGTGGTGGTGGTGACAGCGACAATGGTGGTGGTGGCAGTGGTGAAGGGTCATGAAATGGAGGGTGAGACTAAATTGAACAAATTTAACTAAATTAGGGATTTATTTGAACAAAACACAAACAATTATATTATTAACAATGTCCACTTGTACATTCTGTCGTTATCAATTTAAATGCGTAAACGGAAATGTCAGAATTGGATATAATTTAGCAAATCAATGATCAACTTCAACGCGCAAAAAATAAAGGACCAAATTAAACAAACAAGAGAAAAACAAGGACCAAAATAATATTTTAACCATAAGACTAACACGCGTAAAGTATTCCTCTAGTTTGACATCTTATATTGCTATTAGCAATTTTTTTAGATTGGTTATTTACAACTTATTTATTATTTTGATAGTCATTGTTTTCTTTGTATCCATAAAAATATATTTAGTGTTTTTTAAATCAATAATTATGTTTGTTTTTGAAGATGAGTTTAGAAGGGTTAGTCTAAGGGGAAAGAAAGGTAAGGGATAGGTAGTTTGGATTATGACAAAAATGGTGAAAAGTTATGAAAAATGAGAGATAAACTTATAAGAGTTAATGAGTTATGTGACGAGTTTAATAGGTTAGAAAATGTTTTAATTAATAAACATAGATTATTACTATTCTACCATTGATTATAAAAGTAATTTAAACTAAAATGTAATTAGTGTAATTATGGGTGACTATATTAATGAAATTAAGTAATCATTTATATATTATTGTCATTACTTTTACTATTAGTATTATTATTGTTGTTGATATTGTTATTGATAACTTTTTCTTCTCTTTCTTCAAAGTACAAGTCTAAAGCACCAACCCACGTGACTAGGGACAACAATGGCCCACTCCATCAGGGACCCAACACCAAACTTCCACTATCATTGTAAGACAAACACCACTACCACCACTACCACCACCATGACAACCTCTTGAACAATACCATCATCACGATAAGAGGACCACCACAAACTCCACGACAACACTTCCACCACAACCCAAACACACCCACCTTAAGACCATAACTACACCATGAAATAACTGCCAACACCAAGACACCACAATAGCCATCATTAAACAATCAACAACCCCCACCACACCAATAATATTGAACACCACCCATAACACAACAACACAAAGATCACAAATGAAACACCAACAAAATTAAAGGAAAATTGATTCTCATTGTTAAGTTGTGGACTTTAAGTATAACTCAAAACACCACAAATATGGCTTTTAAGGTGAGGTTTGCACCCACTTATACTACAAGCTCACCTTATTTTTGGTCGATGTAGGATTACCAACACCCCCTCACGTCGAGGTATATACATCTCTTGCGTGGGACTCGACATTAATGGGTAGTTCGATAAGCTTTAACAAATAACAAATTTTGCTAGGATTGATTTTAACAATGACTCTAATACAATGTTAAGAAGTTTACTAAACCGCACAAAATCAGCTTGTAGGGTGAGATTTGCACATACTTATATTCTACAAACTAGTCTCATCTTTAGCCGATATGGAACTTCCAACACCCATTACAACAAAACTTGTTCTTGGTGCAACTATCATCTTCAAAATAACACAATGAATTGGTTCTTGGCAAACAAGAAAGAGAAGGGAATCAATTCTCTGGATCCAAAATTAATTTTCTCAAGTGTTTGTGCCATTAATCCTTTCTCTCACCACCACATATTTGATTTAAGTCATAACCCTTACCAACCTCCAAGCTACATATATCAATTATGTGTAACTCACGTTGAAAACTTTAAAAACCAATAACCAACACTTTCAAACTAATTTTTCACTGATATCCAAAAGGGACACAAAAGTTTCTTTATTTTTTTGGGATAACTTTTCATCTAATATTTATTTCTACTTAAGTGACTTACTCATACATGCAAGTAAAATCTAAGTATCATAGAGAGAATAAGTTGTATGTATAAGACTATCAATTTTAACTCTTTCACCTTATATCAAACACGATAAAAGTTAAAAATTTAATTGAATTAAAATGTACTGCTTACAAGTAAAAAAGAAATATACATGCACTAAAACCTCATTAACAAACTAAATGATAAAAATTACAAAACAATGAATTATATATAATATTTGTAATATCTAATTATATATGATTTTAATTCTCTAAATTTATTACTGAAAATGTCCTTATCGGTTAACCAACAAATATACTATTTGTGTTTGGATTAGGAAGATGATTTGAGGAAAGATGACCGGATGAATTTGAGAGGTGAAAAAAAAATTGTGGTGTTGTTTAGACTAGGAGAGATATGATGAGATTTGAGATGAAAGTTTATGTATGATGAGTATAATAACTTAAAAAATGCTTTAATGGATAAAATTAGATGATTACCATTTTATCATTAAAAACAAATGTGATATAAATTTAAATTTAAATATAAGTACTGAAAATTATATTAAAAGGAAATTAAAGTTGTTATTTGTAACAAAAATAATTAAAATTGAAAAAAAAAGATATTTGTGGAAATAAATTTCAAATACATTTTCTTAAACTTAATTTAACTAATTTGTAATTAATATATCTTTTAATACCTAATTGAAATGAAATTAAATTCCTAAATAAGGTTATTGAAATTGTGTGTACTAAAATGATTAAATTTAATTATAATAGAATACAAAAGATTTATAAAACTTATTATCAAGTTACGATATATCTGCTTATACCTAAATGGAATTAAATCAGATTCCTAATTAAGGTAATTAAATTTTTATATACTAAAGTAATTAAATTTAATTCTAATAAAATAAAAAAAATGTATCAAACCTAATATCAAGTTATGATTTTTCTTCTGATTAACTAAATTATAAATAAAATAAAATAATATTTATAAAAAATAAAGTAAAATGTATGCAGAAAATATAAGAAAATAATTGTTGATGAATAGGAGAAAAAAGAAGGAGATAAGTAAATAATTTTATAAAAACTTGTAAAAATAACCATTAATTTTTAAAAATTTAACAAATAATTACGTACTAAAGGATAAAGTTGGAATTATGAAATGTGGACACAAAAGAAATAAAGTTGAAATTATATATATAGTTATAGATTCCTATAATTAAGGGTAAAGTTGGAATTATATATATAATTATGAAATTAAGGATAAAGTTGAAATTATATATATAGTTATAGATTCCTATAATTTACCAAAATATTAAAACACGTTATAATAAAATACATGTAAAATTAATACCACCTAAGCATTTATATCTTTATTTATTTATATATATATATATATAACATTTTTATTTATATCTATTCCATTTTTTCCTAAGGTTTTAAAAAAATAAACTTATAAAAACACAACAATCGAGTAATAAAACTTGCTAACAAAATAAATATTAACATACTAAATTAAAAATAGTCACTACATTCCATACACAAACCAAATTACATTAACATACCATGTCAAATTAACCAATTTAAATTAACAACATTTTCAAAATCTACAAAAAAAAAGAGTATAACATCACAACCATGCACTACCTAAAGGACAATTTCAAGCCACCACCTTTCTCAACAATCACACACCAAAATCTACAAGTAAAAAAAAAAAAAAACCACGACCACCATCAACCACACACCATCATCAACAACCTCTATACCCAACAAGTAGCAAGCACACACTTTCAAATAACACAAGACATATCAATTTTGCATAAAAAACATGATATAACAAATATTTTCCAAATTCAAAGACCAAATAATTGATTCAAAACTCCATTCAAACACCATGGAACCGATTCTACTGTCAACACATATGATTGGAGATCGATTTCAGCCTCTAATATCAAACACATGAAACTCATTCCAACTCCAAAACAAACACATCTAATATTAATACAACTTTATCATACTTTAAGAATAACTAAATAAACCATAAAATATAAAGTAATAAAACTTGTACAAACCCCTCCCTAATTGAACGACCTGTAACTTTGATGCTAGTTACATCAAGTAGCATGTGAAAAAATAAGAATATATTAGGAAAATCATTAAACTACTGTATAAAAATAATTTTAAAGTACAACAATACACCATCAAAACAATATACCTTGAAAATGTCCGTTCTAAAACATTTGGTAATCAAATATATTACTATCATATTTATTTGATATAAAAGAAACAAAGTAATTTTGAAAAAAAAATCAAATGTTTAAGTTAAAATAAAAATAAATTACTTACTAATTATTAAATTTATCAATCAGGTCACCTAGTTTAATAATTTTATTATTTAAAAATTTATATTTTAATAACTTTATAATTTATAATTTTATAGTTGGAAATTTTATAATTGTATAATAAGCAGTTGATGTTTTTTTGTTTAGTAGATAAAAAAAAAAAAGAGTGGAGGAAGAAGGAGTGGGCTTGGGAGAAGGCAAAACATTAAAATTGGGTTTGAGAAAAAAATGTGGACTGGCCCAAGTCAGAATCGGAAAATAGAAGTAAAAGCAACGAAGAAGATCGGCGATTGCAGAAGAAAGCACACAGAAAACACAAAAGGGTAACGGAGGCATAAGCTTAGGAATAACGCACCCAACACAAAATAAGGGCACGGATCAATGACATGGCAATAAATTTAAATTCCCGCCTAAACCCCTGGTCCCTTTGATTTTCATTTCGTTTGCAATTGAATTTCAATTTCTGAATGAGCTTAATATCTCCCCGCATTTGTGCCTAGCCTTATGTCATAGTATATCATATCATTTCCTTATCTTTCTCTCTCTTCTTCTCTCCACCCAAACCCTAACTCCCAACCCTATTCCCCTCTCTCCGTACGTAATCCCTTCAATTTTTTTCTATTTTTCATCATTTTTTCATCGTTTTCATCGATCTTCTGTGACTTCAAGCCAATCAAACTAACCCCGTTGTGTTACTGCAGCATCTGCCATGAAAGGAGGCAAGTCAAAAACCGAATCTAAGAGAGGCGATGCCAAGTAAGTTTTCTTTGTTTTTTTATATTCAGTTGTTTATATCTCCTACGATTTGGCGTTTCCTGCAGTTAAACATACGACAACGTTATGGTTTACAACTTTCTGGATCTCAGATCTGAGATCTCTGTTATTATATGTTCCTTATGTTATTTTGATGTTATTATGTGTTCGTTGTGTTATTTTGATTTTGGATTTCATCGATTTTGTTTGGAATTTCAGACTTGCTGTGAATAAGAAGGGTGCGCCAGCCAAGGCCAGGAAACCAGCAGGCAAGGGCAAGGCTGCGAAAGACCCTAACAAGCCAAAGAGGCCTCCCAGTGCTTTCTTTGTTTTCATGTAATTTTAACTACTTTGTTTTGTTCTTCACAATCCTTTAAATTTTCATGCTATATGTGTTTCTTTTTGTGGGATATTGTTAGCCGTCTAAATTTGTTTAGTTGTCAAATGAAAAATTACATGTTTATCTTTATTTGATATTTTTATTTGTTTGCTGTGGATTTTGTATTGGTTAAATATAAAGATGAAAAATCACGAATGATGATTATATTATATCCTGGATATGCAGCTTGAAGGCTTGATATATTTATCTGGTGCATTTTCTTTTATCATGATGATGTTGTTGTATACTTGCTTTGTTACTTGTTTCTTATAATTTTTTATCATTAAAGGGAGGAGTTTAGGAAACAATTTAACAAAGAACATCCTGACAACAAAGCCGTGTCTGCTGTAAGTTACTTTTGTTGTTATAATCATGTGTTTACGTATAGAAACCTATTTATCTTTCAGTAGCAGTAGTCTGACTTTAATTAAACATTCCAGGTGGGAAAAGCTGCTGGAGCAAAATGGAAGTCTATGTCTGATGCTGTATGTAGTCAACTGTTTCTTGATCATAAATTATAAATTAAGATTTGTTTGAACATTTTATTGAAATGTTGGGTGATTGTTCAGGAAAAAGCACCATATGTGGCAAAGTCTGAGAAACGAAAGGTGGAGTACGAGAAAAGCATGAGAGCCTACAACAAGAAACAGGTTGATGTATATATGGATATGTTTTTTATTATAGGAATACCTAGTAGGTGGCATGATTCATTTGATGTGTTTTTTATTGTTCTCATGTGCTTTTGTTTTGGCTGGTTGTTGTCAGGCGGAAGGTCCTACTGGTGGAGATGAAGAAGAGTCTGAGAAGTCAGTATCCGAGGTGAATGATGATGATGATGATGATGAGGGCAGTGCCGAGGTCCTTTTTTATACTCTTTCCACCTTTGTCCTATGGGTTATGGTATTTATATGAGTTGTATTTACTTGGTGTTATTTTTTCATGCAGGAGGAAGATGATGACTAGAAAGTGGACTGATAACCATTTATGTAGGTTTTGATGATTTGGATCATCTTTTGTAGGTGGTCTGGTCATTTCCTGATAAACAAACATGTTTCTTGCTTCCAGAAAATATTTCTCTGCTCCCTCCGTAAATTTGTTTTGTCTGTCCAAAACGTGAATAGTTGAAAGATGGGAGATCTTTATTTGTATTTCTAAATCCAACTGTTTAGTTAAGGGGTGTTTATCTTTTGTAGAGCTTTTTAGTTTGATTTAGTTTTCTTGTTGAAATCTCGTTAAGTTTGTATGAATATAATTGGCTTATCATCCCATTTCTGCTGTATATATACACGTATGCTATGATGCGTCACACCTTAATTAATTCTGCTGTGATGTGTGTATGTTTATTTGTTTTTGATTGTATTTTATGCTTGATTTTATCTTGGTGTTGTGTTCTGCTGTACACTTTGTGTGGGGGGGGAATGCGACTATATTCCTGATGTTTTTTTTTTCCAATCGAAGTTAATCTGTGTTAACAACAGTGTGTTTTGCTAATAACGTTGAATTATAATCAGCATTATTTTTGTCATAATGTGTGACAATCTTAAAACCTTTCCTCAAAATGCAGTTGATAGGACTTAATTAAAATTTCTGAATCCTTGAGGTTCTTTATAATGCAATCAGTTCACATGTATGACATATTCTGATGTGTTGTACGTTTGAAAGTATTAAGTACTGTAGTTTCCTGAGTATTTAACTTTTGATGTTATTGAATACGTACCAGTTGCATGATTTTTATTATTGTCCTCAAATTAGGATGTTCTTTTTGCAAGCAACCGATTCTTGGTTGATGAATGAGTTGAATGACAATGTCTTAAGTTAGTTTGAAGGTAATGTGCTATCATTTTTCCTGTCGTGTAATGCATAATATAGCATGGTTATTCTGATGCTGTTTTACATGCAAAATGTCGATTAGTTGTGCTTTGTCGTAAGATGGTATATTTTAAGGATTGTTTTTTTTTTATATTGTTTTTTGTACCCAATTATGTTTTATAATAAAAATTATGAAAGTGAAAATTTGAAATTATAGTAGTGTTTTAAAACAATCTTTTAAGTGATTTGCATATTAGAAACAGTTCGGTGGACTTTTTTATTTGATATTGGAGGTTAGATTTTTGGATTTGGTTTGCATAATTGACTGTTATCAGACATGTAAAAGTAAAATTTTAAAAATGTAATATGACCGTTGTATAGCAATACCGTTGTTATAAAACAATGATTTTAATTCAAATGATTTGTAGACATGATTTTGTACTGTGACATTGTCACATTGTGACACGTAAAAGTACAATTTTATTAAAACATGTAATATGACCGTTGTATATGGAAAAAGTTATTAAAAATGTTCAATAATAGGTTGTGGTTATAATGATGAATATATTATATGGCTATTTAAAAATGCGATAAATTTCAAACAATATTGTCATTGAAACATCGAAAATTAAAGATTTTGTATATGGTCTTACTAAACAGTGTTTGTTAATATAAGTAAATTGTTTTATTGCCTTTACTGATACGGTGAATTTTTTATTATTGAATTGTGTCGGTGCAAATTCTTTGGGTTTTTATGAATTTAATTATGTGTATATTATATTGAAATTAAATTATATTGTAATATTTTGTTAATATTGAAGAAGTAATGTAAAATTGTTAGTAAATAATTGAATTTGTTATAATCTCTAAAAAAATTGTTAAATGATTTTGTAGTGAAATTTGGGTATATTTTAACCGTAAGATGATTTCACTTTTCTCTCTAATAAAGTAATAATAATGAGAAGTTGTATAACATCCCGTTTTCATAATTTTTATATTATTAAACAAAATATTAAATTTTAATAATTTAGAAGTAGATGATAAAAAAAAAATAGGCTAACGATACAGTCATCCTCAAAATAATTATATATATACTGTCTATACAATATCTATGAGGAATTTCCCGAAACCCACTCAACTCCTGTCAAGGGGTTTATCCTCACCTATTGCAAAAGTAGAAGACACATAGAACACACAACATGCAAGAAGGGTAAGCTAACTTGAACCAAGAATAAATCATGCAATTTTGATAGTTAGGCATTAATCAGAGTTAATCACACAGTGTTTAGAAATCATCCAATTTCATCACAACCATAACACCATATCACCATTTTAGACTCGATATCCGGATTATGTAAGTGACATTGGAGCTCTCAGTGGCTTGCACTTGTAACAGTTCCCAAACTCTGCAGAGTTTTAGGCACAAGGGGTATTCACCCAACCACTCCCAAGGTAAGCCCCTTCACATCTATGACGGATCGGGTCCATAGACTAGGACCTCCTCCTACTCCCCTGACATAATCTATTATACTCTATATGAGTCTTAATGGTTATTAGGAGCGTCAGGATGCCACTGATATGAGTCCTCGTGTCCTTACATTTACAAAACCACCTTCCTTAGAATTTCCCTTGAAATCCTAACTCCAACATACTATCATAAAGGCCAATTTCACACTCAATTCCATCACACTGACTATTATGCATAAGGATCACATACCAGACTCGCCATTATCACATGAATCTAATTAATACAACATCATTTAATCAAAAACAAAGAAAGAGCTCAACTTCTGCAGGAAATCTCGCTTAGGCTAGAGGGTCTCGCCTAAGCTAGAGAGTTGTCTTGCTTAGGCGAGCTACTCTCTCCTGGGCGAGACCTCTTACAATGGCAAATTAAAAATCATGGGCGAACTCTCCCTCAGGCTAAACTGGCTCGCCTAGACGAGAAGTTATCTCGCTTAGGCGACTCCAGATCGCCTAGGCGAGACTTCACGCAGTGACAGAGGCAATTTTCTGGTATTTTCGCTTAGGCGAGAGCTGCTCGCCTGGGCGAAACTACCAGGAACTCTCATCTGTTCTTCACATGCAGACTCGCTCAAAATCATCCAACACTCAATTTCACATACAGGCAGTTTCAAACACGAATTAAACACATAATCAAGCAATTTAATCACTCATGAACACATTTCACACGAAAATTGGGCGAAAAGTCAGCTTCCCTTACCTTTTTGCCAAGGATTCAATTTGGTGGAATCAAGCAAATTACGAGAGAGCAGAATTTACAGTTTAACCTAAGAGAATCCATCACCACGACATGGAGAAGGAAGAATTACACGGTCAGAATCAAAATGCAGAGGTTAACTAGTGAATTCTGGTTGGAATTGAATCAAAGTGAAGATGGAACCTACCTAGGAGAATGAAAGCCGAGAGAGGAAGCTGCTAGGGGTCCTGTTGAGCTGGTCCTTCCTGAATCTGAGCACGCAAGAGACAAACAATGAGATAGCAGAACTTGAGAAGAGAGGTTGGAAAAGAGAGTTTGGGCAGCAGAGAAGATGAGAAAAGTGAGAAAGATGGGTACAGTGGCTTTTATTTCTAATAGAGAGAAAGTGAAAAAGGGGTATTACAGAAGGTGTATAGGGATTATTTTCTTTGGAAATTTATTCCGATTTAATTTTAAAATTTAATTTTATCAAATGGTTAAAATATTTCTAATGTTTAATATATTTTATTTTATTTTTTATATCACTTTTTATTTGTTTATCATTTAATTATTTATTAATTTGAAATCTATAATTATATTATAACGTGATAAATATGCATTTTATAACCTTCTGATGTAATAAATGTTTTATATCACTGGCGGTGATTTCAGATCTTGAATTGAAAATAAAAATGAGGTGGTGGTGATTTCAGATTTGGAATTGAAAATAAAAAGAAATGAGGAGTATTATTATGCTTACATATATATTTTCTTACAGTTGACAAAGAAATAACCAGGAAAGTATTAGTACTAAATGAGGTGTATTATTATGCTTAAATATATTTTCTTATAGTTGACAAAGAAATAACAAGAACTTATTAGTATTATTTTATTTATCGGTGGTGTTTGAAAAATAATATACAGTGTTTTTGTCATGTTAAAGATTAATCTATATTGAGGATTCCTTTTTGGTGTCATTTTTTTCTTTTATTTTTAAGTTATCATTTAATTCAAATTTAACTAATTCTTTAAATCTACTATTTTTTAATAATGTAATTATTTTTTTATAAAATTGTACTGTTCTTTTAAATTAAAAATTATCTAATAATAAATAAATTATTTATAATTGAGTTTTATAAAATATTTATATTTATTTTAATAACTATAATTTTATTAATTTTTATTGTAAAAAAAAGTAAATAATCATGCACCAGCACGTGTGCTTATAGTTAACATAAAATATGCACATCAAATATTATGGATGTCTTTCTATATAGTTAGGTTTATATTTACTAAAGTTAGATACCAAATGAGCAATACAATCTATAATAGTAAAATTTCATTTTACTCATAAATACGAAAAAAAAAATTATAAATCAATAACTATGTTAAAGTAGTTTAAAACAGTTGGTTAATTTAATGATAATAATTTACTATAAAATGTTTAAATTCTTAAGAAAAATGTGATTGCATAATTCATCACATTTTCTTTCTATTTCTTCCTTTCACCCCATCTATCTCAAAATATGTTGAATATCTAAATTTTTGCTTTACTTTTAACATGTATCAGACAAAAAATTCATAACCAGTTGAATGAGAAATTGGTGTAGGCCATTTTCACATATTGTAACAGACAAAACGTTCATAACACAGTTCTTTATTGCATGTAGACACATTTAATTAAAATGTGATAGGTTGTTTCAGTGATCATGTTGAAGAAAAGGATAATCTGTATATCCAACTACAGGATCACTGGTGTAAAAAGTGCTTCTATCAGGCTTGTTCAATTCAGCATCAACCTCAAATCTCATAGGTAGATCTGGATTAGCCAAAAACAAGCGTCCATAAGCCACCAAATCGGCACCACCGTCTGCAACCACTTTGTTTCCACCACTCCGACTGTAACCTCCAGCCACAATAAAGGTTCCACCAAAGGCCTTTCTAATAGGCAACAATGACACATTGGTCTCACACTTCTCAAACATTGTAACCATTCTGGGTTCAATGACATGACAATAAAGAATGTCCAATTTTCTTAAGGATTGAGCCATGTAAATCCCAAGTGCTTGAGGATCAGAGTCTTTGCAATCACAGTAGTTAGCAAAAGGGGAGAGTCTAACACCAACTTTCTCTGATCCAATCTCATCAATTATTGCCTTCACGACCATCAATGGAAATCGACATCGATTCTCTAAACTACCTCCGAATTCATCATCTCTGTCGTTCACATGGTCTTTCAGGAACTGATCAAGTAAGTATCCATTGGCTCCATGTATCTCCACTCCATCAAAGCCTGAATAAATTTATCAGTTTTCACACATTATCTCATTAATCAGTGTGCATGCAAATAATGGGAAGATACCTTTTGAATGAAAAACTAAGAGTAGAAGAAGAAGAAACTGTTAAGTAAAAAGGTTGGTACCAGCTTCTATAGCATTTTTTGCTGCCATTCTAAAGTCATCGACAATTGTAGGTATTTCATCTGTTCTGAGACGATGTGGAGAGGGGTATTTGGTGCTGCTACCTTCAATGGCCTTGTTTGTGCTTGAAATTGGGGGTTTTCCATTTGGCTGATACACTGTTCACTATACACAATCAGTGTTTATGACATCATTTTCCCAATGCACAGAAAAAAAGTTAAGTGTGCTTCCATCATTAGTGTCAAGGTTGAAAATGAAATGAAAGTTCACTGAGACTCCATGATGTATTATAGCATTGTGAAGTAAATGTTTAGCACTTTGCAGAGCCATAAGTAAATAAATACAAAAGACAAATACCATAGTTGGAGACTCTTCCAGCATGCCAAAGCTGGCAAAAGAATATACCCCCTTTCTCGTGAACAGCTCTCACAATTGGTTTCCATGCTTCCACTTGGTCTCTTGTCCAAATGCCTGGTGTGTTTGGGTACCTTTCACAAGGAAAAAAATGTAACGGTGTGGAACAGAATGTCCAAAAAATTTCACTAGGATAGATCTAATAGCGGGTAAAATAGGATGTATAAGTGTGTTTTAAGTCTAACTCATTCTCACCGACTTCTAAAGTGAGGATTGTAACACACTTATATACTATGAATTGATCTTATCTCTAATCAATGTGAGACTTCCAACGAGATATCTAGTTTATGATATTATTGGGAATCACTAATTCCGTAGAGTAAAATACAGAAAAAATGCAGAAAAAATGAAGATTTGATTACCCTTGTGCAGTTTCTGACACCCCTGAGGCTTCTCCAATCAAGAGTCCACCCTTTGTTGTTCGTTGAGAATAGTAGAGAGCAGCATGAGGCTGAGCAACGAAGTTGTAAGATCTTGTTCTTGTTAATGGCGCCAGAACAATCCTGCACCATGGAACACACAAATCAAAACTACAGATACACAGAAACGATACATGTGGTGAAGGTAAGAATGATGCTAATTTACCTGTGAGAAAGATTGAATTTTCCCATCTTGAATGGGGTGAGAAGGGGTATCACTTCCTCTTCCTTCTCTTTCTCTTCCTCTTCCACCATTGTGTTGTTCATTCTCCTGGTTCAGAATTTGTGATGGAATGTGTATTGCTCTTCATTCTTATATAGTAGCTAAAAAGGAAATAATTGTTTTAACTTTTTGCACCTTATGAAACATTTGTCTTTAACTTTTTTCGGAAAGTCAGAGTAACTCCAAATGAATTTATGTACACTATTGACTACTATTTATTTTACCTTGAGTTACTCAATTTACATTTATTTCAAGTATTACTTTTTCATTCTTTTTCTAGTATTATCATGCAGACTATTGATTACTATTTATTTTATCTCGAGTTATTCAATTTACATTTATTTAAACTGTTATCTTTTCATTCTTTTTATAGTATTAATGGTTTTGCACGGAATTTAAAGTATTTTATTTTGTTTCTATATAGTATTTTTAAATTGATATTTAAAGCTCAAATATATTAATGCTATACAATTTGCATTTATTTTAATTATTATTATATTTTTTTGTTAGAAATATATTTTGTCTTTCAATAATATTTATTATATATATATATATATATATTTAAAATTAATATTTAAAGTTCAAAATATTAATATCAAATTAATAGTTGGAGTTTGAATACAAGTCCTTTTAAAAAATGCAAGTTTAACGTATACAACAAATTACCTTTTTCTTTTCTTTTGAGTTACTCAAGTACTCAAGTGCTTATTTTGTCTCCGAGTTATTCAATTTGCATTTACTTGAACTATTATACCTTTACATTCTTTTAACAATTTTTTTTTTTTGTAGTATTAATTGTTTTGCATGGGATTTAAGGTATTTTGTTTTGTTTCTATTTACCACTTTTAAATTGATATTTAAAGAATATATTAATTATACTTTTTGCATTTATTTTAACTATTATTATTCCATTTTTTAAGAAATATATTTTATATTTAAATAGCATTAATTATATATATATATATATATATATATTTAAAATTAGTATTTAAAGCTCAAAATATTAAATCCTAATACAAGTTGAACCTCTAGAAAAAATTACCTTTTTCTTTTGTCTTGAGTTACTCATGTATTTATTTTGTTGAGTTACTCAATTTGCATTTATATGAACTATTATATCTTTACATTTTTTTAGCAATTTATTTTGTATAGTATTAAATGTTTTGCACGGGATTTAAGCTATTTTACTTTGTTTTTATATAGTATTTTTAAATTGTTGTTTAAAATTCAAGTATATTAACTATACAATTTGCATTTATTTTAACTATTATTATACCTTTTTATAAGAAATATATTTTGTATTTTAATAGTATTAAATTATTATATTTATATATACATATATATATATATATATATATTAATTTAAAATTAATATTTAAAGATCAAAATATTAATGTTAAATTAATAGTTAGGATTTGAATCCAGATTTTTTTTAAATGTGAGTTGAATATCTAGAACAAATTACCTTTTTTTTCTTGAGTTACTCAAAGTATTTATTTTGCCTTGAGGTACTCAATTTGCATTTATGTGAACTACTATATGTGAGAACCCTCTTTTATTTTTCCCCTTTCTAAGAACACTCTCTGCCAACACACAAGGAGATTATACTCCACTCACCTACACCTCTCTACTTCACAGTTCTCCTCCTTCTCTCTAACCACCAAAGAAGTTCAGATTCCTAAATTCAATCCCTAAATCTGTTTTCATTCTTTCAGCAACAGCAACACAACCTGAGATCACCACAGAACCTCCTCCCTAAGCTGTTCGATCCATCCTTACGCGTAAGTCGAATTTCAATTTCCTCAGTTCACCTTCCTTCTTTCTGTTTTTAGGGTCTTTAAGTGGTTGGGTCGAAATTTTGGGGATAAACTCATGTCTAGAATTCCCTTTCAGCCCCTTAAGTGTTGAAGTGGTACCATTCTTCTGTTGAGAGCTGATCTTGCTTGGGCTTTGTTGGGGAAAGGTAAGGGAAGCTAACCCTTTCTGTAAGGTTTCTAGAAAATCCGTGAAAAAGCTTGAATTGCATGTTTGATTTATGGATTTGGTGTTTGAAATCGTGTGAATTGATGAGTATTTGAATGGTGCTAAAGGAAAACTGGCTTGCTGCATGAAGGAACAGGTTCGTGTCCTGATATTTTCGCCTAGGCGAGTACCGCTCGCCTGAGCGAAAATACCATGA
>Ga0099822_1003481_pt1 | contig 20175 bp, 8 predicted proteins | sample CowpeawhiteBW_FD_76839 | JGI IMG/M metagenome (GOLD analysis project Ga0099822, IMG submission 76839) | Root nodule microbial communities of legume samples collected from California USA - Cow pea white BW | ecosystem: Host-associated > Plants > Roots > Nodule | place: USA: California | collected...
TATATAATAAAAATAAATATTTTTTAATTTTTTTTTTATATAAATCTTTTGTGAATATATTTTTTATATATATATATATATATATATATATATATATATATATATATATATATATATATATATATTATGTCTTTTCCCTAGCATAGGCCATACTTTGGTTGGAAATTCATACGGTTACTTTGGATGACTGTATTAAACTCGTGTATGGCTTATTCTGACTATCTGCTTTGCTAAATCATGATATGATATTTTGTTTAGTAGTTTAAAAACTATTAAATGGAATGTTACATTAATAATATATTATATTATTAATAATAATATTACTAACGATTAATAAGATTATATATTATTATTATTAATAATTATTAGAATTATTATTATATATTAATAATATATTTTTATATGTTATAACTAAATTAAAAAGAAGTGTGGGCCAGTTGACTAATATTATAACTTTTTTAATTTTTTTAATTAATTGTTAAAAACATGATTAACGTTAGTATTTTATTTTATATAATAAATTATATATGGAATGCGGTTTATCACGCATGATTATTTTTAATATCGTTTAAAAATAAAAATAAAAATTAATAATTTTAAAATTGCAGATATTAAATAACAATAAAATTTCAATTATTTTTAAATTAAGGTTAAATTTTATGACCGAAAAGATATTATATATATATAATTTTTTTTTGACGTCTCATTTAAATAAAATAAATCTACTAAATAAAACATAGCATCATTATAGTATTAAAAGAGCACACGAGTTGAATAGTATTTAAGGATTCACCATTACAGTCATTTATGAAAGTACTTAAAAGATACTAAGACACACCAAATATGCCATGAACAAAACAAAATCTGAAAGTTTAACACTTTTGCAAAAGACTGCTCCCCGAGCAAGGAATTACATAGGCACCAAGGCCTTGGGACTACTCATAAGAACGGCTAACATATCCAAAACTAGGCAGCAAAATCACCACCATGAGATCTATCATCAAGAATTCCCTCATCTACTCCCACCAATAAGGTGATCATCGCAAAAGAGAAATAAAGCAAGGAACAAACACAAATGAAAGGGTAAGCTAGTGAAACAAAATAATTTTAACATGTTATAGCATTCAGATACTTGAAACAAATTATAAACATGCAACATAGTAGCACCAAATCATGTTATAGTAAACAAGCAGGACACTATGACTCAATTATACTTATACATATAATAAGATCGATCGGATTCACTAGAGGCTTGCACTTGTGGTGACCTCTACTACTCTGCAGAGCCATTGCCAATGAGTTTCACACACAAGGTTAGCCTTCAAGCATCTAGGGCCTCCCACTACTCTCACCACTTGGATCAATTTGCTCTACGTGAGACTAATTGATCCTTTAGAGTTTCAGGATGCGATCCTTACTTGAATCATTATCTTAATTATATAACACTACACACACCACCATGAGATCTCCCTACGAGTTTTCATGGAATTACATCTATCTCACACCAGATTCATATTCCTCATTCCATAACCACAACTTTCATCTCAAATATCCAAATTCTCATGCCAAACCACCACCAACCAACCAACAATTCCATGACTTAATTCATTCCAAGCATACCAATTTCAATTCATACAACCCAAATAACACATGCATATTCACATACTTCATTCATTTGCAAGATAAACAACCAGTCACAACTCAATCAGGAAAATAAAACACAAACCTGCATTGTTCTCGTTTAGGCTAGAAGCCTTCGCCCAAGAGATAGCGTCTGTCTCGTTTACGCTAGGCATTCTTGCCTGAGCGAGACCTGCAACAGTGGCACAGTGAGCACTCTGTGAATTCTTGCCTAAGCGAGGCCTTCTCGCCTGGGCGAGATCTCTCTTTGCCCAAAACAAAAGTCCCTTGCCTAAGCTACTATCCAACAGAAACACACAGGTTTTTCCACGATTTCTCGCTTAGGCGAGACCCTCTCGCCTGAGCAAGATGGTTCGTCACTCACATTGAGAGCCTTTCGCCTGAGCGAGAGCTCACGCAGAAAATCAAGGCGAGCTTCTGCTACTCTCGCCTAGGCGAGACGAGCTCGCTTGGACGAGGATATCAATTCTCGCCACTGTTCCACGCATGCCAAACCCACATCACAGTTGAAAAATGGGACTTAGTATATATATATATATATATATATATATATATTAATTATTACAATATCAATTAAAGGATTTTAAGAAATTAACATAGTTCTAAATATTAAATTTTCTTCTCTAAAATAAAAGCAAAGGCAGCATATTTCAATATCACATATCTTCTTCCAAATAAAATATTATAAATTATTTGACGAAAAAAATAAGTGCTTCTAAAAATATTCATGGGTCCAAGCTTCGAATGTCTTTTGCAAGACTTCTATAACTATAATTGTGAATTTATTATTCGACGAAAAAAATAAGTGCTTCTAAAATTTCTTAATGCAAAATTAATACATCATCTACTTAAAGATATAGATAGGTTGACTTTCCTTTATATACTGTTCACTTTGTGAAATATATTCATCCACTACTAGAAATTCACATATTACATGAGAGTTTTCTTGCAAATTTGTTAAGAAAATTTGCAAGAAAATACTTTTTTCTGTCATTTTTTCTAAGGATTTAAATTGGCAGGTAATTCCTTCGTGGGTAATCATTTTCTACGAAATTATAAAATTTACAAGTATTTTCCACAATTTTGGTGCGAAAATTGTTTTATAAAAATATTTTGCAAGAAAATTGGTAGCAATTTGTTACAATTTTTTTTTCACAACAAAATTTGTAAGTATTTCGTACGAAAAAATTTTCAAAACAAAATTTGCATGAAATGAGTTTTTTAGTAGTGATCTCTCTAAAAAAGAGTTTTTATAGGTCATATAATATTTACTACGAGTTTCCTTGTAATCTTTTTAATAGAACTTTTGTTGTAAGTTAAAGAGCAACAAAAATAAAATATTTAAATCAAAACACTACTAAAAAAATTTATATTTTCTGTCAATTTTGTTTTGAAATATTTTTTGTAGGAAATACTTATAAATTTTGTTATGAAAAACAATTTGCAAGAATTTACTGCCATTTTTTTTGCAAAATATTTTGTATAAAACACTTTTCACAACAAATTTTGTAAGAAATACTTACAAATTTTATAATTTTGTAGGAAATAATTACCTACGAAGGAGTTACCTATCAATTATGATTCCTAGAAAAAATAGCAGAAAAATTTTTTTTCTTGTAAATTCTTGCAAAATTTTTTAATAAATTTACAAGAAAAATATCATATAATATGAAAATTTTTAATAAATAAGCGACTTATAGAATGATTTCTGAAAATGAGACAAATGAAAGGGGTTAGGGGCTGAAAATTGGGTATTGGATCTCCTAATGAACTGACCTTGGACCCACGAAAAGACCAAACCTAAATCACTCATAAAATTGAAAAATGAGGTTTATATATATATATATATATATATATATATATATATTATTACAGTATAGGATTTTAGGAAGTTCTAAATATTAAATTTTCTTCTCTAAAATAAAAGCAAAGGGAACAAATTTCAATATCACATATCTTCTTTAAAAAGAATATTATAAATTAAAATAAATTATAGTAATTTATTATAATTCATGATTTCTAAGCCAACATTATGGAAAAAAACGTAATGAATCAAATAAATATATATATTATTTAAAGATTTGAAGTGTGGGTGTATCTGAAAGCCTTGTATGGAATAATAAAGTAAGAAACATGATGAACCGACTTGTTGAAGATGTGGTATGGTATAAGGTTGAAATACATTATACTTTGACCAGCATGCATGCATTGTATATTACTAGCAAAATGGGAAGAAAAAGTTAGAAAGAAAAGAAAGAAAGAAAGAAAGAGAAAGTGTGTGTGTGTGTGAAGTGAAGTGACAAGAAAATCCTACAAAGCTTGATGGTGATGAAATAAATGGTGGATGCACGTGGAGGAGACAAAAATCTTATGAAATCTGAATCTGAGACGTCATTTTACAATCCAGGCGTATCTGTAATTAAAGGGATAAGCTGACTTTGATGTAGCTTCTGTCCCTTTCTGGTTTAATGCACACTGTTCTCTCTTAATTTCACTGTTAATGTGCCCAAAACAAAAAAGACAAAACCCAGTGTTTTCTGCTCTTCTTCCTCATTTTCTTTTCTTCTGCCACGTCAAACACCCACAGCAAGAAAAGAAAGAACACTGAAAATGAGACTCAACCAGATCTAATGGAAAGATCGTGTCTTCGATCACAGATAACATCATTCTGCACAAAACTAATATGGTGTTTCGGATGCTGAAAGCTATGCACAACTTTATTACACTCCAGTTACGAACAAAACAATCACTGAAACTAAGTCAGACAAAGATTAAGTTTTACACACTCCACTTCTTCATGTTTATTTTAATGAATTTAAAAGAGATAAATCACTTTTATTAAGAATATTTTTATACTATTTTTTTTTATCATCAAGAAAATTATATATATAAAAAATACTATGAGTGTTCTAATTAGTATATATATATATATATGCACAAAGAAGAACTAATAAAACAGATGCACCATACCTTGTTCCTTGGGCCAAAATATTTTTATACTAATTGAAAAAATAAAATAGGATTTTAATTTTTTATTTATTTATTTTTATATAAAGACATGTATTATTTTTATTTTTTTGTATTTCTTTAATATTTTTAAGAAGGTAAGAAATAGTGAGATTTTCCACTCTCACTTTATGCTAGTTTCAGATGTTTGGTTACTTTTAAGTGTATTCTAATTTTGTGGAAAAACAAACAACAAAATTAGTTATTGCTTTTATCTTTCTATTTACCTTGGTGAAATAATATGCAGCTGATAAAAAACAAATGAAGTTTTTCAATGTCTAGTTTTAAGAAATAAAAAAAATAAAGTTAAACATAAGACATAATGAGTTTATGGAAATTGATTTTGGGTGAACATGGTAGGTTTAATTTAAAATAAAATTATCATTGAAGTATTTAAGTAATTGCATACATAATATTTGTAAGATATGTTAGCTTTTAGATAAATTATGTTATACTGTAACATATTATTGAATAAAAATTACATTGTGTATTGTGCTTGGAAAATGAACTCTGAATAGTACTTTCTTTTTGGCACTTCATTTATACTTTACTGAATTCAGTAACCAAAACCAGTGTCAATATCTTTCCTTGTGTCAATGTCGAATCCAGTTCAGTAACATCATTATTCATGCACCATTAAATTTTTAAAATGTAAAATAAACAAACAGGTCTTTAAATCTAAATAATAAAAAAAGTGAAAAAAAGCATTAATTAAAAAAAATAAATTTTCTTTTCTATACTGAATTAAAATCTATGAAACTATAATTTTTTTGAGTAAAATTTTTGTTTCTTCCATAATAGATGAGATCTTGGAAGTTAACAAGCCCATAAGAAAACATGCTGAATATACCCATCCCTATTCACCACCCTACCCTAAACTATCATTATCCTTCATACTGTTTACAAACACTTTGAAGCAAACACAACACTAAGGTTGTCACATCAAATTTCACTTCTTATATGGTAAAGAAAAAAATTATTACACAGTCACGTGAATCTATTGTCGGAAAACAAATATTCATCATTAATATAAATTGATGATTAACTAAGTTGTCATAAGTTCTTATAGAAATTGTACAAACTAGATGAAATCTTGTTTAATACAAGCAAATTAAATTAAAGTAACGTGGGGTACATTTTTATTTTGTTCATAATCATTCCCTCTCAACATTTTCATTTGATTTGTAATATTCAAATTTAAAATTTTGTCTTTTTATTGCCATTTAAATAAAACAATGATTATTACTACCCTGATTTGAAACGAAATAATGTTGTTGATGTGGGAGGAAACAGAAACTATGTGATAATTGTGATAAAAGTGATAAGAGTTTGTTTATGATACCTTAATTTTCATTTTTCCTTTTAAGTTCGACATGTCCTGTCTTTAAAAAGCATTATTAGCTAAATATAATGAATGATGAGTGTGAGATTTGTAAAGAAGAGTTGTGCATTTAATACGTATAAGTAACTCATGTGATTAATGTTGTCAAATTTCATTTAATTATTTACCTTGTTAAGTTTGAATTCACCAACCCAATCAATTTCTGTCCCTATTAGTTTTGACAAAATCCAAACACATCACTACCATTCTAGAGCATCTTTATGATATGATCATCGTGATAGAATCTATGGCTCCAATGAAATTGTTTATAATTAATAGTTATATATTCCCTAATAATAATGATCCTTGGTTCTTGTTTGGTGTGATGTTTTACTAAGTGGTTACTCATTAGGTAATAGTTAAGATGTGCCAAACACAATCTTATAGAAAGATTATGAAAAAATTTTAGTTGTCTCATTGTTAGATTCTAATGGGGTCCCCAACTATGACATCTTAACCAAAATTAAAGGACCATTTTTTTTTTCACTCTTTTGCACGTAACACTAACTACCAAAAACACAAGTCACACACATTCACCAAAGAAACTTCTCTCTTCCCTAACAAGAAATTACTTAAGATATAATACCTAATCCGCGACTAATATTTTCGGTAGGTGTTCTTTGACAATGTTTAGTTTCAACTTAATCCATAGTAATAGCTAGATAATCAAGTTTTGCATCATCAAATAATAGCATTGGGTTTATCAACAAACAAAAGCTTAATCATCATGTTTATGTTTATGCCATCGATATCCTTTTATGGTAAAAAAATGGGGTTTTCCCACATATGAAAATTAATGGCCCCACTATGACATCCAATCGAAAATTAATTAATGGATATGTTTTGTTTCCTTCTTTGCACGTAACACTAAGTACTATAAAATATGTGACAAATATGAAACTTCACTCTCATGTAACAAAAAATTACATTAGATTTGTACCTAATCCTTGACTAATCTTTTTAAAAGGAGCCCTTTTGACAATGCTTGATTTCATCTTAATGAATAATAATAGTTAGATAATGAACTATTGCATCATAAATAAGTGATTGGGGTTGACACCAAAACTTAATTTATCATTATATTTTTGTTCCTACCACACAATTTTCTTGTCATTATCTCATAGAACAAAAGACTAATTTAGATTATCACTTTGACGAATTATGGTGCACAGTAAGAATTGAAGATGAATTATTTATTACATAGACCATCTTGTAATATATGTGCAAAATGACTAATTATTACTTTAAACCATCAAATTTATTGTATTTACAATATATCTTTTCACAAATATTTATAGAATAATTGATCTTTCATTTAGTAGAATTACCTTTTTATGCATCTCAACTTTTACTTTTTGGAAGTTATATTATAAAATTTATACTTGATTAAGTTTCAAGATTTTTATATTGTAATTTGAGTTTTTATTAAAAAATATATTTTATTAAGTGTAAAATTTACTCAAAAAACACTCTTAAATAATAAATTTTAACGACTAAAAATATGTTTAGAGACCAATAATTTCTTTGGTAGTCAAAATCTTGGTAGTAAATATTAGTTACCAATTTAGAGACCAATTCATAATAAAAACTATTTTAGTTATTAATTTAGAAATAAATTATTATTTTTTAAAACTATTTTAGTTATTAATAATTTTTAATTTATAAATTTGTATATAAATTGATCATGATAGTATTAATAATTTTTTGTATTTCTATTTTAAGACTTTATTTTTAATTGAGGGTAACGTTACCTTATATTATCATTGTTTATGTGTCTTTATAGGAAATAAAAAAAATTATATAGTTAAGTTTTAACCTGTAATTAAGTATTTTCAATTAAGTTTTTATGAAAAGTTTTTGTTTTATTGAATATTTAAAACTTTTATACTTTTTAATTAAGTATTTATCATTTGATTTTTTTTGTCAAGTAGAATGACATGATTGTTTCAATTTGTGGTTTAACAACATCAAGAACTTATACACAACAATAAATCGAATATCTAGAATCTAAATATCTTTATAAAAAATGACATCACTTATATAATGTGATATCAAACCGTCATGTCACTTAAATTGATAGTAGAAACCTAATAAAGGGATTGTTCAATAAAAATTCAATTAAAATAATAAAATTTATGAAAAACTTAAAATTTAATTATTTCAATTTTTATTTTTCATGTGAAGATTGACGACATCACACCCAATTCAGAGACACTTAATAAAATATAGTAAAAATTTAAGATAAATTTTAAACTTAATTAAATGTAAAATTTACATAAAAGTTGAATAAAAATTTAATTTTAATTTATTTGAAAAACTTATATTATTATTATTACTATATTTTTCAATAATAAGTGTTTATAAAAAAAATTATCTGATTATCTAAGTAAAAAAACTTTGAAAGGTTCTGGAAAATTGGCTAATTTGTCATACCCTAATTTTCCTTTTCTAGTTTTGAACATTGTAAGGTCCCCACTCTACACCGGCAAACCCTATTCTTTGTAAATAAGTATTTCCTCTATAAGAACACAAGTACATCTACCATCATCCATTAATGGAAAACAAATTTATCACCAATGAATAAGAATTAAAGTTTCATTGTACTGCTCCGAATCCAACGGTAGAGAGTGCCTATACCAAAAGCTTTTTGTTCATGCAACGTACCCCACTTCTTATTCACATCATTATAGTGTTTATGTTTATGTTCATCTCAGACTTGTACCCTTATCTTTCTCTCAATTTATCACCAATATGCAGAAAGAAAAAAGAACTTGAAATGTCATAAATGGTACAGAAATTAATGTTGTACACATGATTGCATGTATATCACATCTCATCTAGAATTGGATAGATAGAATCTATTGAAAAACCAGGTTTGAGATCTTATTCTTTGGTGTCAGTTTTTTAATATATTTTGTTTGTGCATGCATTTGTGAGGAACTTGACACCTATATGAATTGAACATAAGCAATGATTCTAGGGGGAAAGTTGTAGTTATAAGATGTGTGTGTAAGTTTTTGATGGTGGACTTTGGAATAGTTATGGAAGCAGCAGAAGAAATCTACTGGTTCAGGGGAAGCTAGAACAGTACCTTACCTCGTCCTGAATGAATATCTGACTTTTGTGGCTGTGAATTGCAGTCAACCATGGCATTCACTTTGCCAGCAAAAGTAGGCCACAAGGGAGAACAGAGAAGCTTTATACCTATGTATGTACGTATCAATCCTTGGCCCAAAGGTCCCATACTTGTACTGTGCTCGCAATTCAATTGATGGCGACTTTCAACACAAGCACTTTTCTTTCAAACAGTGAAGGTCTATTTTCTGGACTTCCACCAATCATTGTGCCAATTACACAAATCATAGGCTCTAATTATCAGTGTCAAAACATTGCTTTGTGCGCAGGAAAAGGTTCAATATGAATGCATTTTGGTGATACTAGTCGAGAATTTAAGTGGAAGTCTAAGTCTCACATTGAATACGAATGAGAAAGTTGAGCACTATATAAACATGAAAATCTATAAACTCATTATCTTAGGGTTTTGAATTAGAAGTGATGCCAATAATTAGACTCAAATCTTATTCGAGTTGTTTCTTTTGGTGAATTCCTTGATATACCATCAATGCTTTGAAGTAACATAATCATGTATTAGTGGTGTAAAAGTGTTCGCATCACACTCTTTTGATACTACAAGAAAATTTCCAATTAAAAATCAATTTTAATGACAAAAAATAATTAGTCACTATTGTTACTAATTTACAAAATTAAAAATTATTGGTTACTAAAATAATTCATATTATAAATAAAAAATTATAATTGATCACTAATTAATCAGAGACCAATTTAGAAATTAAGTCATTTTAGTAGTTAAAACCTAGATAACTAATTTTGATTGACTAATTTTAAAGCCTAATTTAGTGATCAATTATACCTTTTTATTTATAATAATGACTATTTTAGTAATCAATTGTTATTTTATTGGTTACTAAAATATTTTCTTGCCATTATAGAAATTAAGGTTACTTTTTGAAAATCTTCAAATTTTAATAACATTAAACTTTACAACAAGGATTCTTTATAATTAATTTTTTTTACTCATTTCTTCAAGAAATTTTTAAGGAGATGAAAACACAATGTTTAGTAGTTAGAAAAATACAAAAGGATTCAAAAATAAATTTGTGTTCTTATGGTCTTCTTCCTTGTGATTAATTATATACAATGAAATAATGAATTAGCTTGGTGATTAAACATTAGGGAGAGGCTGGCTAATGCTGAAGATTCAAAGGCTTTTCGTAAGACACTTGAGTAAAATAACCAAGAGGTGGTAAGAGAGTAATAGATGAGGAAATACTTTAGAGTTTTAGTACAAGTTCAACCCAACGTGATTATGTTTTGTTCTCCTTTACAACTTGTAAAGGGTTTCACTTATCAATAAAATTACAAATATTATACATTGTTACATTTGGCTTGCACCAAACATACAAAACCACCATCTAAAATAAAATACAAGTATTCTTGATAGGAAATCACTTACTAAAAATTTTCATATTATATGAGATTTTTCTTGCAAATTTGTTAAAAACATTTTGCAAGAAATTTTTTTTTCTACTATTTTTTCTAAGAATCTTAATTGGCAGGTAATTCATTCGTAGGTAATTATTTCCTACAAAATTATAAAATTTGTAAGTATTTATTGCAAAATTTGTTGTGAAAGGTGTTTTATACAAAATATTTTGCAGCAATTTCCTGCAAATTGTTTTTCATAACAAAATTTATAAGTATTTTCTACAAAAAATATTTCAAAACAAAATTACAGAAAATATAAGTTTTTTTTAGTAGTGTTGTGATTTAAATATTCTATTATTTCATGCAAATTTTGTTTTGAAATTTTTTTCGTAGGAAATACTTACAAATTTTGTTGTGAAAAAAATTTGCAACAAATTGCTACAAATTTTCTTGCAAAATATTTTGTATAAAACAATTTTCGCAACAAATTTTGTAGAAAATACTTGAAAATTTATAGTTTTGTAGAAAATGATTACCCATGAAGGAATTACCTGCCAATTAAAATTCTTAGAAAAAAGGCAGAAAAAAATCTTTTCTTGCAAATTTTCTTAACAAATTTGCAAGAAAAATCTCATGTGATATGTGAATTTCTAGTAGTGGATGAATATATTTCACAAAGTGAACAATATATAAAGGAAGTTCAACCTATCTATATCTTTAAGTAGATGATGTATTAATTTTGCATTAAGAAATTTTAGAAGCACTTTTTTTTGGTCGAATAATAAATTCACAATTCTAGTTATAGAAGTCTTGCAAAAGACATTCGAAGCTTGCATGCATATTCTCTGTCTTTGTCAACATTTTTTTAGAGTATGATTCTCTTTCCACTACCATACTTTTAGTAGCATTCAACTCTCTATGTCTGGGATAACTTTTTTTTTTCAAAAATCTTTATGGTGTATTTGGATGAAACAATTCAGGAATGTAATTCATTTATTTCAAAAATTTGAAAATTTTTCAAGAAAAATGACATGTTTGGATGAGGAAATTAAAAGGAAATTGAGATTGATGAATTTTAAGAATGTAATTCAAATAACTAAAATAGTAAAATTTGAAATTCGCTCAAAAAGAAGAAAATTGAAAATTCTCTAGTTGTGGAATTACTCATTAGTTAGGACAAAAAAATTCAACAGGTTAAAAATTCGAGTCGGGCAAGGCCAAAGGTCGAGCCGGGTTGGACTGGACTGGACCAAAGGTTGAGCTAGATCGACCCAGGTTGAGTTGGGCCAGGCCGAAGGTCAAGTCAGACCGAGACAAAGATCAAGCTGGGTCGACCCGAGTCGGGTATAAGGTAGAACTAGGTCGGCCCGGGTCGAAGGTCGAACCAGGCTGAAGGTCAAACTAGGCCGCCTCGAATCGAAGGTTGACCCTGGTTGAAGGTCAAGTCGGGTTATGCCAAAGATTGAGTCGATTGAACTAGAAAGGCTGAGCCAACCCAAAGGTCAAGTTGGGTTGCGTTGTGCCAAAGGTCGAGTCAGGCCGAAGGTTGAGTAGGGTCGGGTCGAGTCAAGTTGGGCTAAAGGATGACTTGAACCAAAAGTCAAGATGTAAGATGAGTCATAACAAATTAAAGGTCAAAAATATTTTAATTTACTTCATCGAAACTAATTATTTAAGAAATGAAGAGAATTGAATTGAAAATTATTCAATTATTAAGTATTTCAATTTCTTAAAATTGTTAAAATCCCTCGCATAAGGTTATTGTACTGACAATTTGCAATATCATAGAGGATTAATTTGTGAGGATCTAGAGTTTGAAAGTCAACAAAGATGAAAAGTAGACGAGCTAACAAGATATTCCAATGTATATAGAGTTTTAATTCTTATTGTTGACGTTGTCTAAGAGCTTTAGGGTTCTTTTGTTCTTACTTTTTTCTTTATTGACTAGACTTTGTATATCTTCTCTGAGCATTATATATGTAATAATATGTTTTATCATAGTTATCTTTATTTTAAAAATAAAAGTTTCATATTATACACTATTCTGAGTTTTAATGTTTCAATTAATTAAGTTAACTCATAAAATTTATCTTTCATTATGGTGCACGAAATATATTATAAAATAAAAAAACAAGAAAAAAATGACTCTTTACTATTGGTGTAAATTGTTAAATTATTGAGGGAATCAAACTTTAGTGTTTCAAAATCTTTATAAAGGATTTTTAATTATTCGCATTTCAGTTTTTTTTTTTCTTACTGCCTATAATGAGAAACATTCACCAATTGCTTTGTATTAGTAAATAAACAATATAAAATCAAACGAGGAAAAAAATATAAAAAAATCACTTAAAGTAATACTAAAATAATAGTTTTACTCACCTAGTGAAAATAGAAACCTAAATTACCCGTAACTTTTCCGATAAGAAATCAACTCATCCAACTTAATTTCCGTACTCAAGTTATCCGTAATTGCTCCCTAGAACTAAAAATAGAATTAGAACATAACAATGTTCTAACAAAAATTAAAATATTATGCATGAAATTAAACCTAAATTCACTTGTGGTACATCTGACTTAATGATAAAAATCAGAGATTGAATGAAATTCAAAAATATCAATGGTTGATTCTAGTGGCACAAAAGGACTTAAGTAGATTTAATGAAGTTTGAAGAATTGATCAAACTTGAAGTATTGTTTGAATTTGCTTGTATGAAATGTCTTGAAACTTGAAGATGGATGAAACTTGAAGAAAAATTTGACTTAGGACAGAAGTTTTGTGTCTCTCTTGTAGTTATTCAATATGTTAAAACTTTTTAACAAATTAAATAACAAACTTATTTTATTTGTTTTAGTACTTGGAAATTTGGTTGGGCAATTAATGTTTTGAACTATGTGTTTAAAATTAAAATATAAACTTTTGTTTACGTATGAATTCGACAATCATCGTTTTTCGCTAAACATGTACGATTTATAACATTTTATGACATCCTAAATTATGGTGTTACATTAAATAACTTGTGGTTATAGTTCTATGGACAACATATTCAATCAGCTGAAATAATAATCAATTAGGTGAGTTCACTTAAAGTAAGTGAAATCAATCAATTAAGAAGCATTTTTAATTAGTTCAATATGTTAGTTTATAAGCTATAAAACCCAAAATTTTCCCTGAGAATTTGAGAGACTTGTATTTTTGTACGAAATCACTTGGAAATTTTGTAGAATCTCTTTCTCTCTAAAGAAGTTAGTGTTGTTGCGATTTATAATCAATTCAGAGGCATTGGAGTTGTGATTGCTCATGATGCTCTTGTTATGAGTCCAGGTTTCTTGTTGTGTAGTTTGTGTTTCTTGTGTGATTCAACAAACTTGTAGTTTGTTTGTGTATTTTCAAAAGTTCAATTGTAAGGATATTGTAATCTTTAGAAATAGTGGAAAGTGAGCCTCATGTTATCTTGACTAACTGGATGTAGCTGCATTGGATTGAATCGATATAAAAACCTTGTGTGTATATGTTTAAATTTTCTACATTGCATTGTTCTTAGTTCATATTATCAAGAAAATCAATTTATGTGATCTCTTATAATAATCTTGACATGTTTGTATAACCAATTGATAAAACAGTGTGTGTACTATTATTTGTAATTGATCTTGGGTGATAAATTGATCAAATTCGAAGTATGAGTGTTGAGTGATTTTTCTGTATATTCATTGTCAAGGTTTTTGATTTGTTATTCCTGTTTTTCAATCAGTTGAAATTTGTGATTTATAAATGATACTTTTTTGAGATCCCTGGTCAATCATATTTGAAAAAGAAGCTTTTACATAATTAAAACTGAACCTGATTTTTAAAAGGGCCAATTCACCCCTCCCCCTACTCCTTATCTTGGCTTGGCTTTAATACTTCTTTTAGTAATTAAAAATTCATCATATAATGAGATAAAAGTGAGTGAGTCAAAAATTTTATAAATTAGATAAACCCATCACATGTTAATAAACTTTATGGGTTGACTTAGTTAAGGATATTTTGTTTTTTAATTTATCTTAAACATTTATTATAGTTCAAAAGATGGACTTCAACTCATTTTCTTTATAGAAGTACAATCAAAGTTTTTCTTTGTTTCACCAAACATTATTTAAAGGATACTAGTTCAAAATTAAAGTATCATATAATTTAACAAACAAATAAATTAAACATGAAAATAATTCAATCATTATTAAATAACATTCTAGTAGTAAATAATTATAATAGAAAAATTATGAAACAATTTAAAATATGTTATAAAATAAAGCTAATAACAGATAGAAGAATAGAAGGAAGAATAGAGAATGAAAAAATGGGAAATAACTTTTGTGTGTGTCTTATTACTGATAAGAAGAGTCATATTTATAGATACAACATGGTAACCCATAAATGATACAAATCAAATAGTTAATACAAGTATTTACATAAAGAGTAATGAATCATATGAGTATCAATCATATCAATCATATAAGTGAGTAACTGTATCAAATTTATGAACGACCATTAATTCATAACATTCCCCTTTAGGTGTCCATTGATAAAAGAATGTGCCTCGTTAGAACCTTACTAGGAAAATCCTTTGGGATAAAAACCTAGTGAAGGATAAAGAGTAGACCATTCTATATAATATTGTTCTTTACATCTTCTATTTCTCCCCCTCATGTAAATTTACATCATTAAGATGATGTAGTCCAATTTTGTGAACCAATTGCTCAAAAGTTCTTCTTGACAAAGACTTTGTAAATAAATCTGTTAGATTTTCACATGAGCGAACCTCTTGGATCTTTACATCACAATTTCCTTGAAGACCATGAGTGAAAAAGAATTTTGGAAGAATATGTTTTGTTATGTCTCCTTTAATATACCCTTCTTTCAATTGAGCAATGCATGCACTATTGTCTTGTTATATGGTTGTTGATTTTACTTTTCTCAAGGATAGACCACAAGTTTGTCGCACATGTTGAATTATAGACATTAACTAAACATATTCATGACTTACCTCATGTAATGCTAAAATTTATGCATGACTTTGACGATGTTGTTGTTATGGTCTCTTGCAAATATTGTCATGAAATCATTTTGCTACCACATGTGAATAAATATCTTGTTTGTGATCAACCATTGTGACATTGTGAGAATATAATAAATAAGAAGCATATGCATAATCCATTAGATCCAATTTTGAATCATTTGGATAGAATAATTCTATATTCGTAGTACCCTTAAGGTAACAAAGTATATTTTTTTACTCCAATCCATTGTCTTCTTGTAGCTGAAGAACTATATCTTGCTTAAAAAATTTACAGCAAATACAATATCATGTCAAGTATAATTAGCAAGATACATTAGTGTTGTTATAACACTAAGATATGATACTTTTAGACCAAGAAAATCTTCATCATTTTCTTGAGGTCTAAAAAGAGGATTTATCAACATCTAACGACCTTACAACTATTATCGTGCATAATGGATGTGACTTGTCCATTTAGAACATTTTACACACCTTAATTATATAGGCCTCCTGATGTATAAAAAACACCTTTGTTTAAATACTGAATTTGTAATCTCAAACAAAAATTTTATTTTTTCAAGATCCTTCATCTCAAATTCTTTTTTTAAGCAATTAATTGCCTTTATGAGCTCATTAGGAGTTCCAATGATGTTTATGTCATCTACATAAACAATAATTATGGCATATTCATTTTTGGATCTTTTCATATAAATACAAGAAAAAATAAGATCATTTCTATATCCTTCTTTTAATAAGTACTTAATAAAACGGTTATGTCACACATGTCTTGATTGCTTTAATCAATAAAAGGGCTTGTTCAATTTTATTGAATAACCCTCTTTAGAATTTGTTTTGTTGGGCAAATAAAATCCTTTAGGGATTTTCATATAAATATGATTCTCAAGAGAACCGTACAAATAGGTTGTAACATCATCCATTAGATGTAAATGCAAACCTTGTTGTGCAACTAGGATAATCAAATATTGCAATGTTGTTGCATCCAATACCAATGAATATGTCTTTTCAGAAATCAATATCAGACTTTGTGAAAAACCTTGAGCAACCAACTATGCTTTGTATCTAGCAATTTCATCATTCTTAATTTGATTTTTGCGCAAAAATCCATATGTACCTAACGGGTTTCACACCTTCAAGTGTGAGAACTATAGGTCAAAAAACCTTTGATTTAACAAGCAACTCTAATTATGCTTATTTGTATATTTTCCTTTTGGCCAATCATGTCTTTCTCGAAATCTTCAATGATCATTGGTTATTGATCATCATTGTCATTCATAGCATTCATCACTATATTATATGTAAAAGTTTCGTCAATGTTGACTTTATTTTGGTTCCATATTATATGATTCATGACATAATTTATTGAGATCTCATCATTTTGAACAATTTCAGGAACCCGAGGTTCTTCTGGAACTGAATCATTAATTATGTCAAATGAATCTTTTGGGATTTCCACCTTTTCGTTTAGGTCATGTTGCATTTTAGCTCCATTTCTCATTCAAGAGTTTTTATCTTTGGAACCAATAGGTCTACCACGCTTCAAACGTGTCTTTGGAACTAACAGGCCTACCACGCTTCAAGTGTGTTATGAATTAATATCAATTATTTTCAGAGCATTACCAACTGATATTAGTTTCCCTTTTTCTATCAATAAAACATAAGATAATTGATTGACTAATTTTGAAAATAAATTTTACTTTGAACTTCTAGTTCACATTCTTTTGTACGAGGATCAAGACGAGATAATGATAGTTCATTCCAGCCAATACCTTTTTCCAATTGTTTTCTTTCTTCCCCTAATGTTGGAAAAACTTATTCAACAAAGTCATAGTTGAAAAGTCAAACTATAAATAAATTTCCTATTGGTAGTTCAAGATAATTCATTATTGAGAAAGAATCATATCCAACATATATTCTCAATTGTCTTTGAGGACCCACCATAGTCCCTTTTGGTGGGGAAAACATATACACCACTCCCAAAAATTCTTACATGAGAATATTAGGTCATTGACCAAAAACCAACTGTATAATAGAAAATTTGTGATAACTTGTTGGTTTGATGCAAATCAATAATGCAATATGCAAAATTGCATATCCCCAAGTAGCCATTGGAAGATTAGCTCTCATAAGTAATGGTATTGCAATCCATTTTAGACGTTTTAGTAATGATTTTGCAAGGCTATTTTGAGTATGGACATGTGCTACTGGATGCTCAACTTCAATTCCAATTGATATACAATACTCATGAAAAACATGAGATGTAATTTCACTAGTATTATCAAAACAAATTTTCTTAATCGGATAATCTGGGAGGTGAGCTCTTAACTGTACTAATAAATTTGCAAATACTTGATTGCGAGTTGATAATAAACAAATATGTGACCATCTAGTTGATGCATCAATTAAAACCATGAAATATATAAATGATCCACATGGTGGGTGTATTGGACCACAAATATCACCCTGTATTCATTCTGAAAATGAGATTGACTCATTTCTAATTTTTCTAGTGGTTGTCTTATTATCAACTTTTGTGAACGTATAGTACATGAGAACTTATTGGTCTGAAGAAGTTTCTTGACTCTTAAGTGGGTGTCCACATGAATTTTTCAACCTTTTTTTTCGCATCATAATAGATCCAGGATGACCCAACAAGGAATTCATTTTGATTTGTTTTGATCATACCAAACAAGGAATTCATTTTGATTCGTAAACTTCTGGTTTACCATGACATGCATTTTAATTGTACTAATATATGTGCAGTACATATCATCCAATTGATTATGCCAAACAAGACATTCATTCTGATTCGTAAACTTATGATTTACCATGACATGCATTTCAATTGTACTAATATACGTGTAATACAAACCATAAGAGAGTGCTGGTAATTTCTCCAATACACATTTTTTTTCAACTCAATCGTAAAGATATAAAAATATTTCATATCTTTTTCATTGTTTGTCTCAATATGATATCCATTTAGACAAATATCCTCGAAACTTAATAAGTTTCTATTCAACTTCTTGGTAGAAGTATAATAGCTCTTCTAGAGCCTTCAAATATATTTGTAGTACTATAAATAATACTAACATTGATGTCTCACATTATTAAACAGGAGAAAAATTTATTACTCTAGAGAATTGTATAAGTTGTTGCACTATCAATAAGACACATATCCTCATCATTGATACTAATGCCAACATACGTTCTTCATATAAACGTAAATATCAATATGATTTTTTTAACACTATCATAACCAATAAGGTGATCGATGCTTCAATTTGGATTAGTAAAGAAAATAATAATATCAAGATGAGTAGCATCCATATGGCCATAATCAGAATCACCATCTTCATAAGCAAATTGTGTTCCTATGTTCTTCTCATTACTTGTAAGCAATGGCGAAACTAGGTGATGACAGGGGGGAGCCACAACTCCCCCATTTTTTTTTGAATTTTTTTATATATATTTATATATTTTTAAAATTATATTATATATTATTTATATTAAGATTATATTATGGAAAATTATAATAAAAAATAAAATAAATTTTTTTAATAGACATTAATTTATAAAAGAGATTAGGGTTTTTTTTTCTGACTATAAGATCTTTCCACCATGTAAATTATCATGAAAGTGTGTGAAGAGAGATAAATACAAAGAGATAGATTGAGAAATAGAGGTTGGAAACACATAGATTGAGATTGATGTATACATTCTTGCATGATCACTCACAAATCAAGGTTAGTATCTTATATTATGATTTATGTATGTTAGTTTATGATTCTTTTTAGGATGTTTCTTCCAAATTAAGTTTATCCCAAATTAATATAAACCCTAATTATGATTTTAAGGATTCTTTTAAGAAATTGGCATGAACCCTAATTATAATTTTTCCTAAATTATTATAACCCTTAATTATGAAATTTAGGGATTTTGTGTTTTTCACTACTTATGTTAATTTTTTTTTAAGTTTTGAATTTATACAGTATTGCTTATTTAATTAAGGTTAAAATACTCCGTTGGTCCTCGTTTTTGTCGCAGAATCTCAATTTGGTTCTCGTATTTTTATTAGTCTCAATTAGGTCCTCATTTTTGTAAATTAGTATCAATTAGGTCATTTCCGTTAATAGAGAACTAACATCGTTAAATAAGTGCCACGTGTCAGCTCCTCGTTTTTTGAATTTTTTGAATTTTTTTGAATTTCTTTTGAATTTTTTTTATTTTTTTATTTTTTTTAATTTTTTTAGAAAAAAATTTATGCCACGTGTCACGTCTGTAGTGTGCCATGTGTCAATCTAATATGGTGACACGTGTCAAATTAATGTATGAATCTCACTTTGTTCCTCATATTTGTTAAATTGATTTGATTTGAATCCCAATTTTTTTTTTTTTAATTTTCAATTTCAGGCACTCCAAATTTAGACCAAAGTTTTACTTTTATATAATGTTATGATTATTTTTATTAAAATTGATATTTTATTAAATATTTTAATAATATTAATTATATTTAATATTAAAATTTTAAATATATTTATTTTAATTTGTTATAAAATTATTTTAAAATTTTACATTTTAATTTATAAA
>Ga0099822_1003483_pt1 | contig 20168 bp, 8 predicted proteins | sample CowpeawhiteBW_FD_76839 | JGI IMG/M metagenome (GOLD analysis project Ga0099822, IMG submission 76839) | Root nodule microbial communities of legume samples collected from California USA - Cow pea white BW | ecosystem: Host-associated > Plants > Roots > Nodule | place: USA: California | collected...
ATATATATATATATATATATATATATATATATATATATATATATATATATATATATATATATATATATATATATAATGTCTCACTAATAATAAAATTTGGTGATCAAAAATTATTAGTCATTATAATAATCAATTTAGATATTAAATTATAAAATAAAAAATTATTAGTTACTAGAATAATTATATAATTATTATTATGAGTAAAAAATTATAATTTATCTCTAAATTAATTGATTTATAAAATTCAGTTACCCAACAAAATTGGTCACTTAATATTAGCTACCGAGGTTTAGGTTATCTAAAAAATTAATTTCTAAATTAGTATTTAATTAATGGATGACAAAATTAACGACCCATTATATTTTTTATTTATAGTAGTGACTATTTTAGTTATTAATAATTTTTTTATTTTATAAATTGGTCACTATAATAATTAAAAACTTTTAATCACTCAAATAGGTCGTTAATAAAATATTTTATTGTAATAATATATGAAAAAAAGTTTAACATTTTTCTTACCTAACGATTTAATGTTTTCTTATTTGCTTTTAAATTTTAATTTTGTTTTTATATTTAAAAAAAATACTCAATTCGTTTCTTGAAATTACCGTTAACATTGTCTAAAGAATGAAATTATTCATTTTATATATTTATTGTCCAAATACAAAAGGTGAGGGATGAGGTTAATGCCAAGTTTTTTTCTTTTTTGAAATATGAAGACTACATTCAATAAAAAAATGAATTATTGTCACAAATAGAAAATAAAAATGCTATCAAACCTTTAAATCTAAATTTATATTGTAAAACTAGTTTATAAAAAAGATTTGTTTTACTTATTTTAAAGATAAATATATTTTTGTCTCTATATATGTTTTATGAACTCAAATTAATTTTAAAAATTGTGTTGCATCCTGATATTAAATTACATACTTAATTTATCGTTTAATTAAATTATATATCAAAATAGATTTAATCCTATCAACCAATCCGGCTCACCATGGATTTGAGTCGGGTTGAGCTGAAAAAAATTCAGTTTTTTCAAAGATAAATTGAACTCAATCCGGTTAATTTAATTGTCCAGTTTCATCTTTAACTATAATCTTTATAGTAAATTACTCAAGCAACTGTCTTATAAACAAATTTTTCTAATTAACATGACAAAAATGTGTAGTTTTTTTATTTATATTTTGTTGAATAACATGATAGAAAATGTGTAATATTAACAATGTTTTCTTGAACTATATGGATACTTTTTTGGAAACAATTCATCATATATTAGTGGTGAACATGATGAAGACATTGGTTATTATCATCTCATGGTTTGCTAAAAAAATTATTTAAATACATAGATAATTTTTTTTATGTGGGTTGGTGAGTCAACCCACTTAACCCACCAACCCGTGATGGGTTAAATCAGGTTGCAAAATTTTTGACTCACCATAAAGTGAGTCGGGATGAGTTTACTCATTTTCAACCCGGCTCATGGTAAGTCAACCACTATGAGCCGGATTGATTCACTTTGACATGTATATCACAAACATTAAATATATATTACAATATCACTGAGAATGACATCAGTTTCAACCAAAAACCTTAAGGCATTAAATTTATGGGTCTTGATCATTATATGATACTCAACTTTCTCATTTCAACTCGATATGAGACTTAGACTCACACTTGAATTTCCGACATATATATTTGTTAAAATAATATTTTTCGAAAAAAATTAATTTAAAAACAAAACAGAACTTTTGAAATAATTTGAATATAAAAGACATATTTAACCTACGTACTTATCTTATATAATCAAATATCCAACAAGTCTGTATTTAATTTTCATATATCATTTTTTAATGAATAAAAGTTAAGTGAAGGGGTGTCTCTTCTGATGTGTCGTTGAACAATGAAAATGGAAGGAGTCAAAAAAGTGGATGAAATTAAAACTCAATAAACTCAATATCTAAAAGAAAATGTCAAATGAAATATCTACTTGTTAGACTACGGAAAATATAGAAGAAGCAGGTTTTGGTTACGGAAGAGAGGCACACAGCGAAAAATGTGTATGTGTTCATCAATAAAACATAACACATGCCAAGGTAGGAAAGAGACAAGAACTAGGTTTCCACGAATCACTGACTCATATGAAATGTTTTAGATTAATTGTACGATGTTATTGTAAATTTTGAACAGAAAACGACGAACACGTTGAGATGAAGAAACCGTGATTAGTTACCATTACGCAACAGATAACATTGTTGTGTTCAAACTTTGCATCAAGAACAACACGAGAGATTGTGCTAACATCACTAAAAAGGTTGGTATGTTAGCATTATAGTATTTGTGTAACCAACAAATTTTCATGTTAAACTATTACACGAAAAATGCTTTTGACCAGAATAGTCATTGTTGGAAAATATTTTATATATGAATCGTTCCATTGAACGAAGTTAACCTAAATAAATTTTCAACAACTAAATCTCCAACCGAACACAATTAAATAGATCTCATAATAATAATAATAATAATAATAATAATAATAATAATAATAATAATAAAATAATTGTAAGATGTTTTTATTATATTCGGACTTCTTCTACGTACTGTATTATTTGGAATTATTAAAGCACATGTTTTTTCTTCTTATAATAGAGAAAAATCAAAACCTAAACAGTTATCGTATTGCGTTCTAGAATACTATTATTTATTTATTCTTCTGTTTAATTTGTCAGAAAGTCGAATTATGGAAGCGCATATGTTTATTGGCATAAATCAAAACCTAACACCTTTTTGAACACACTTTCTAAAATGAAATACACGCTTTTTGTGACGAAAGCTAAATGAATCCTGCCACGTGTACATATATAATTTAATACCCATATCAGGGAAAAATACATTTCTTCCTGTCTTTTTAATTGTTGGATTATGAGAAAAAACTATTTAGATGTTTTCAAAGTTGAAGATGTTGGTCTTCATTTAATTTGTACTCGTGTATTTATTATGAATTACAAATAAAAAATAATGTAAAGATTTAATAAATATTTTATTATCATCATGAAAGTCTATTATGTTTATTAAATTTTACATGTGGCAAATTATAACAAAAATCATTAAATAACCATTAATTTAAAGACTATAAATAATTGATCATGTATTAACTAAATTAGACACCATTTTATAAATTAAAAATTATTAATATTTAAAATAGTCTCTATTATTAATAAAAAAAATTATAATTATTAATATATAAAAAATGATATCTAATATTAGTTAATGAATATTAGATTATGAATTGGTATCTAATTAATTAAAAACTAATTTATTACAGATCAATTTAAAATTTAATGATAGCAAGTAGCTTAAATTTTAGTACTTAAAGTTAGAGATCAATATAGATTTTAATTTACAAGTCAATTATAAATTTGTATTTAGTATAGATATAGATTAAATACCAATAATTTTTAGTTTATAGGATAATGTTTAACTTAATTAATATAGTGATTAATTTTTATTTATTTATAAATTGATTATTATTTAATTATTTTCTTTTAGTGAGTCTTAATATTGACAGGCAAGAATAAATTCTTTTTAGTATTGATATATAAGTTTCTTAAAAGGAATAAAATTAGTTTAGGTAAAAAAATAATTTGTAAAATTTTTATGTGACTTGTTTAAATTCATATTTATAGTGTATAAATGAATTTTAGTTGGCAGAAAATCTGATTTAAATTAAGATCTAAAGAAAAAATTGTTCAAAATGTTCTTAATCGCTTATTAGTATAAATATTAAGTGTATTTTTCCAACATGTAGTTGCCGAATACAACCCTATGCATTGAAGTAAACTCTATTTTGAATTAACAATGAAATTGGTTTCTTTGTTTTCATTGCTTTGTTTAATGAGATGGCATATATATTCTATTGTTTCTGCAGATTTTGACAAGTTTTATTGATTTATTTAACTTGTTATTATTGAAAGGCTTCACTTTCTCTTGTTATTGTATTAAAGATCCCTTTTAATTAATTAGAGATAAGATGAACTTTTAATATATAAGAGAGGGATGTCAAAGGTTATAAAAGTCAATTTTGAAAAAAGTTTTAACTTTGATTAATTTCTTATATGGTGTTAGAATTTATTAAAAAAATTTAATATTTTTTTTAATATGGTGTTAGAGCTTGTTTTAATAATAACATATTTCATATCAATTATAAATAATTTACAATCGGAGAAACCTCATACTCAGATCATAATTATTTGTAACTGATTGCATGTTATTTCAGGTTATACGATTGGCACTTTATCCTTTGAATGACTACAGGGACTTGCAATTATTTGCAGCAATGTTTTCATTGCTGACTACAGACAAACCAGCAATACTCACCATCATGACAATACACGAATACACGGTCTTTTCTATATTTTTCTAGATATAATAAGATTTTTTCATTTCTATGTCACGTTGATATTAATTATAAATTTTGTTTTTGTGTGAAAGTTGGTTATATGATTAATAATTAGGTGAGAATGAATAATAAGGATGTGTATGGGTGAGACGATTTAAGATGATAATTAATTTATTTGGAAAAATTGAATTTTTCTTAAGTAAAATAACTTGTCTGGATGAAGAAATTTGAAGGGAATTGAAATTGAGTAATTTTAAGAAGGTATTTCAAATCAGTAAAATAGTAGAATTTGAATTTCACTCAAAAAAAAGAAGGAAATTGAAATTCCAGAATTTGTGAAATTCCTCATTGTTCAAGATTAGAGGTGTCAATTTGGCTCTGACGACCTAGATGACCGAAACGAGTCGGGCTAGCTCGACAATATACACGGACCGGGCCGGCCTAACGATAAAAATAGGTCTGAAGATAAAGACGGGTCAGGCGGGCCAACGATCAAGGCGGGTTGGGCAAGATTGACTACCAAAACGGGTCAGACGACCCAGACACGCCAGATGATCCAAATGGGCCCAATGATCAAGACGAGTTGGGCAAGCTTAAAGACCCATACGAGCCAGATAGAGCCAACAACTCAAACGGGTTAGGCGGGCCCGACAACTCAAACGAGTCAGGTAGGCCTGACGACCCAAACAGGTCGGGCGAGCCCAACAACCAAAATGGGTCGACGGGCTCAACAATTAAGACAGGTCGGGCAGGCTCGATGGCTCATACGGGCTAGGGGCCCAATGACACATATTGGTTGGGCTGGGTCAATGACCTTAACGGGACCGACCAACCCAACAACCCAAATGGGCATGACCGACCCGACGACTCAGATGGGCCTGACTGACCTAACTACCTAAACGGGCCTGATTGGCTCAACAATTCAAACGGGCTTGATATGCCCAACGATCCTAACGTGCTTGACCGACCCAACAATCCAAATGAGCCTAACTGGCCTAATGACCTTAACGGGTCGGGCCAGATCAGCTTGACAAACTAGACGAGCTCGATGATGTAGATGGATCGAGTCGAAAACCTTAATTTGACTGAATTTAAATATTTTAAGTTGACAGTTATACTTGTTAAATTTAATTTCAAAATTTATATATTAAAATAAATATTATTAAAATGAAATTTTATCTTATAAGAGAAATTCAATTATTTTATCCAAACAATAAATTGAAATGTAAGGTATTTCAATTACTCTATCCAAACATATTATTTAAAAAATGAAGGAAATTTAATTACAAGAATTTCAAATAGAATGTATTTCAATTTCTTAGAATCGTTGAAATTCGTTGTCGAAACACAAGGTAATTTTATTTTATATATCTTTACATCTCATTTATTTATTAACTAAAGATAAACTCTTTTACAATATTAAGCTAATGCTTTCGGACTATAAAGGAAGACTTTTTATCTACCTTCTTCCATATGTATTTTTACAAATAAATAATATATTCTCTGTTTTCTCTTAAGTTTTACCGCTTTTATGTCTTTTTTATTTTATAACATAGGATCAAAAGTTTATTATTTTTTAAGGGTATTTAAGGGAGTGAAAACCATATTTTTACGGATATATATATATATATATATATATATATATATATATATATATATAATAATGTGATTTTTTTTTATTTTCTTATTTAAAAGAAGTTGGTGTCAAAAGTTATATTTTTTTAATAATAATCAGTTATATAAATAAAAGAATTTCAACTTTAAGTGACGTTTTAGATATTAGAGATCGAAATGATGATTACATTCCAAAAAATAATAAAAAATAAAACGACAATGTTGAATAAAATGTTTTAATAATTATTTATGAATGAAAATATTAAATCAATAATTGTTAAATAGAAAAAAATTATCCTTATACAGATTAAAATTCAATAATGAACAATAAAGACAAAATGAAAAGTCAATTTAATAAACACTCTCAGTAAAAAATAGGATAACAATATTATGATTCATATTTTTTTTACTTTTATTCTTATTTTTTGTTATAGTGTAATACGGACCATTAATTTATGTATTATTATCTTTTAAAAAAAATCAATAATCTGCACTAAACTCCTTAAAAAATAAAAGAAGAGAGTAAAAATTTAAAAATTATAATATAATTTTCCTAAAAAATATGGTGCTCTGGTCCGTACACCTTCTTTTACTTCTTCTTCCCCTTTTTACTTGCTTCTTCCTTCTCACACTTTTCTTTCTCTCTCTTCTCTAGGAAATCTACCGTACCACTCCTAAATAAATTAAATAAATTACCTGCAATGCAAAGCTTTCAGAACATAACTACCTCACTTCAAATAAAGAAGTAAATGTAAAAAAAAAAAAAAACAACCTGAAAGTAATTGAGAAAGCAACAAACAGAAAATAAAAATGGAAGGTATTAAACATCTAAAATTATTTTTATTTAATTTTTTTTTGTGTGCATGAAATAAATCATCATTACAGCTATTTGGAACGAACCCATCTTCTCTACGGTAAACATCAAACTGATGAAGCTGGAGTTAAAGTTAACTCAGATTAATCTTGAGCCCTTGAATCAAGAAAAATACAGATTTTATAGGCTGTGTACAACGACAACCCACCTCTCCGGTCAAAACACGGGTAACCCGATCTGATCCAACTCGATTTATTATGAGTTGATAATCTAGTGAGTTAATCTAATTTGGCTCACTTATTAGTGAGTCAAAAAAATTCAAATCCGATTCGTTCTACCATAGGTTGGTGAGTTAAACGGATTGACTCAAAGGTTCAGTTAATTAATCCAAATACAATTTTTTTATATTTTGTTTTAGTCAAAACTAAATTATAATTCTAATTAAAATTTAAATAAACTTTAATAGAATCAAAATACAAACCAAAATCACAAAAATATAAATTATCTATGTATTGACTAAAAAAACAACATAGCATGACCCAAAGCAAAACTCAACTCAATAAAAAATACTTATGTGACTATTTATTTGGGGTTGGTGAGCCAAGGTGAACCGAGTTCTAGGTAAACCGGATTAAAAATCAACTCGTATTAAAATTTATAAGAAAATTCAACCTAACCCGACCCGAACCCGTGACGAGTCACGATGACTCTCAAGTTCCATTCCGTAGTGAGTCAGGATGCCTTGAGTATTCCTATCCATTTTGACATATTTACGACCATACGAGAATTGTGCCAAAGTTGAAGACAATGTGAGGAAGCTATTATGATTAGTTAATTAGATAATTGCACGAGAGAATTTGCAAAATGCATGATATATAGTATGCATTTTTAATTAAACATTCGGATATTTACACCCTACCAACACAACTTACATGGATTGCAGAACATCAAACCTAAATGTAAACTACAAAAACAACATCGACAATGGAAGACATTCGAAGAACATGAATCTGTATTCTGACCATATAAGAACTTCCCCAGAAATAAATTGTAGTAATATTAAAGACTTTCCAACAGAGACACTGCCATGACATCTTGTGCAAGTATAAATCTTATCTTACAGATTAATTATCTAAGATTAAGTTAAGTTTAAAATTTCATCTCTTAATAACATCACTAAATGTGGTGTAAGATGAGGGTTCCAAAACCTGCAAAATGCAAAGTAGATTCCATCTGAAACATAGTAAAATTCACATCAGAAAGTTAGAACTATTGGTCCCCCAAGTGGGTCATCTCTTCTCTTTGATGGGTTTGGATGGAGAAATCAATCTTGTTGAATCACCCGTAGAGTTAGCCAAGTTCAACAAACTGGACCCACTGTCAACTTCTACGTCGTTTGCATTGTGTGACTCTTTAACTACTGAAAATCTTTATCCAACTGCAACGATCGTGACTCAAATTATCAGATTCTGTACTTTTTCATCCTGAATTTATCAATAAGAAAAGGAGAGGTGTTTCATCACGACAAACGAGAGTATTAGTAAGTAGCTCCCATTTACTTTATGACAAAATACCTTTAAGAAACAAGACAAAAGCATTAAGTCAAGGTAGTGGCCTAGTAGAGAAGTTTTTTCCACTCTTATGCCTTATCAGTACTATTATGTTATGCATATAGGTTCATAGAATTCATTATGGTGAGAACTGAGATGAGTTTTTCAGTTCCCTAAGAAGGAAAAATACAGCAACAACTACCAGGCTTATCGATTCCTTGGAGTATCATCAAAGACACACTTCTGGCTCTTCTTCACCCAAATAACAAGTCTTGTTTTCCCTCCTTCAGAAACTAAATGGAACAAAAAGAAAAACAGATTTTTAAGAGAGAACAGTTTCATTGATGCTTTGAGAACTTAGAAAATACCGAGTCTTGTTTTTTTGAGACTCAACATGAGGTTCGTGTTCATCATTACCTTGTTGGTGTTCTTATCATTGCAAAGAGCCAACATTTTGGCTGTGGATGCGGCGTGGAATGCAGTAGGAAATGAAAATGGAATCAAGAAAACCTCAGGGAATGATGAGAATGAAAACAAGGAATCTCCTAGACTTGAAAACTTCAGAACTTTGCTTGGACTCAAGTCACTCAACATGTTTCACACAAGAAGGTTATGCTACAGCGTTTTTAAATCAAACTGTGTGTCCCTCTCAGCTTCTCTGTCATCCAAAACCCAAGCTGAGCCTCCGAATTCGGAGCTGCACGTGCATCCTGGTTCTTATCACTCACATAGAAGCATGCCACTTCACGAGATTCAACAACAAGATAGAGGTAGCGCAAATAGAACAACACTAGTGGCTGTTGTAGTATCTGGTGTAGTTGCTACCTTAATTTGTGCACTCGGGTGTGTCTGTGTTTGCAAGAGATTTAGAAATCAGAAATGGAAACCCAATAGGACAATGCCACTGTTTAGAAAAAACGGAAGAACAGCAGGTACGTGCCATAATTCATCAAGCAATGTGAGTTTAAACTCTGACCCTGATTTGCTTTCCTTGAAACAAACTTGTGAGACAAAAAGTGGCACTTCAAGCCGTAGTTCCCTAAAACGTGCAATTAATGAGGAGAAGGTGTTGAATCAAGAAGAACATGACAATGCCAGCACTGCCAGTTCTTCCGCCACCAAGGAAACTCTATCTGTTCACGAGGATTTGGAATATGATGGTGGTGGCAAAGCTTCCTCTGCAGAAAAAACTGACCCTGAAGCATGTCATTCATCATCAGATTATGAAAGTTTTCATTCATGTGTTGAAACAGAACCACTGTTTCTGTCCCCTAGAAATTTAATCTCTGAGACAACTCAATTTCCTTGTTCTTCCAACAATTCAACTCCAAAGGTAGAATCTAACCAATCACCATCCACTCCCAAAGATGAAGAGCAAAAGAGAAGTGAAACTTCTCAATCAAGTATTCCTCCCCCACCAAGTCCACCTCCGTTTTTGAAACGAAACATGAACAACAGTGTGATCAAAACCCCACCTTCTCAACAACTGCCAAAACTCAAACCACTTCACTGGGACAAAGTAAGAGCCACACCAGATCGAACGATGGTGTGGGATACGCTTCGAACAAATTCGTTTGAGTAAGCTCTTTCTCAAAATTAGCAAGTAATATGTCTTGTATCTGTTTTTAGTTTCACCGTTTGAGAAAATGATGAAATTTAACCAGGTTGGATGAGGAAATGATCGAGTCACTCTTTGGCTACAATTTACAGAATTCAACAAAGAACAACCCAACAATGAGTAAAACCCCGTCCCCTAAGGAGCATGTACTTGAGCCAAAACGCCTGCAAAATATAGCAATACTCTCTAAAGCTCTAAATATCACAGCAGAAGAAGCATGTGAGGCTCTAATACTAGGTAAAGGATCCTATTTTATAAACATGTATAATAATTTAGGCTTTGACCACCAAAGTCTAAACAACCACCTTTACATGTACACCATGTGCTACAGATAAAATTAATGATGCTAAGTGAAAAGTCTCATTAAGTAGTGAAATAAATGCAGGGAAGGGTCTGTCTCTGCAACAACTGGAGGCACTGGTAAAAATGGTACCAACGAAAGAAGAAGAGGATAAGCTATTGAGCTACAAAGGAGGTGTCAATGAACTTGGGTTCGCTGAAAATTTTGTGAGAGTAATGCTTAGCATACCATTTGCTTTTCAACGAGTGGAAGCCATGCTTTACAGAGAAACTTTCGAAGACGAAGTGACTCACCTCAGTGACTCTTTCACAATGCTAGAGGTAGCATAATTAAGACCCTTTTAAATAGTTCATTGCAATCTCTTGAAATTTATAAAGAATCATGAAACTATGAAGCCATGTTTGTGTTACTTGTTTAAAAAAGTTAATTTTTGTGACACCAGGAAGCATGCAAGGAACTAAGGTCAAGCAAGTTCTTCTTGAAACTGCTGGAAGCAGTGCTGAAAACAGGAAACCGCATGAACGTGGGAACAACAAGGGGAGGTGCTAGAGCTTTCAAACTTGATGCCCTTCTCAAGCTTGCTGATGTTAAAGGAACAGATGGTAAAACCACCTTGCTCCATTTCTTTGTTCAGGAGATAGTTCGCTCAGAAGGAACCAAAGCTTCAAAGAGCATCGTGGAACAGAAGAGTGAAAACAGATCAGAGGAAGAGGAGGAAGAAGATTATAGAAGAATGGGACTAAAACTTGTCTCTGGACTTAGTGCTGAGTTATGCAACGTTAAAAAGACTGCCACAATTGACTTAAACGTGCTTGCAAGTTCTGTCTCGAACCTATCAAGTGGGTTGGGTAACATGCAGAAGCTGGTAAAAGGGTTGTTGTGTGAAGATGAAAGAAACAAGAGCTTTGTGATTTCCATGAAGCGGTTTCTGAATTATGCAGAAAGAAAGGTAGAAGAGTTGCATGGAGATGAAGCTAGAGTGATGGGTCGGGTAAAAGAAGTAACTGAGTATTTTCATGGGGATGTGAGCGACGAAGAGTCGAATCCACTTCAAATATTTGTAATAGTAAGGGACTTTCTTGATATGGTAAATAATGTGTGCAATGAGCTTAAAAGGTCTATGAAATCCCCTCGCACTATTTGGATTGAGTAGAATAGAAAGCCTTGTTGTGTGTTTATATGCTTTCGAATCATGGTTACTGTAATCATTATCTTTGGGATTGAATGTATGTATATTTTGTTTCAAAATCATCCATGTACTATAAATACGAATATAAGTGGATGTTTCATATTTAATTAGAGATAACAAAATTGAAGTGTGACTTCAATCTCTTAAATCTCTTACATACCATGTTATAAATCTCCCATTTTTATTGTAACTACGGTTAGGTTGAAAGTCTTATATCGACTAAAGATAAGACGATGTTTTAATATATAAATGAGATACAAACCTTATCTCACAAACGGCAAACTAGTTTTGTAGAGTTGAATTATGCTTAAAATCCATTTCTAATATGGACCAGAGTCAGCTTTAAAAAGCCTATCTTAACAAGATTTCTCTTCTAAAAGTCTCGAAGGGTAGAATCATAAGTATGACCATGATAAGATGTCACTAAAATTATGAGAAAGAAAATTTACGGTTGTTAAGAAGGTATTTGTAACATGGTTGTAAAAAAAATGATTTTCTTGTTAAGACATTGTACAAGAATCGAGTTACAAAACAGATACAAAAAGAACTGAGTAAACAAAAGAAATGAGATTTTGAAAGGAATTAAGTGTGGAGTTGTGAGTTATATATTAAATGAAAATAAGTTCACGGACAATACATAATCTAAAAGTTGATTGTCCTGAAATTTTGAATTAAAAATGATATCAAATTTTTAATGAGTCAATTTATAATTCATCTTATCCAAATATTTTTATGATGTGCACACTCTTGTATAGATTAAGTGTGTTTTGGTTTTGCGTTAAAGTGATGTAAAATTGATTTTCTAATGTACATGTTTGATCTCCAAAATCAATTGAAGGATAAAAGATTTACGTTAAATGAAAAACAACTAATTCTTACTTCCGCGTTGAAGAATTGATTCTATCAATTTTCTCACGCTAAACCAAGCACACCCTAAATCATAACTTATTGATTATCTAAATCTATCATGTTATGTACTAATTAATTAATTGTAATGTATTTTATATATTGAGAGAGATAATTTTATTTTTGTAATTTGATGACAAATGTTCTTGATTTTCTATTTAAATCTGAGTTTTGTCTTTCTATTTTCATCACTCTGTATAGTTATTTCATTATCCAATTCTCTTATTGTTTTCTTTACAGAGTTTCTTTTGAGATATATCTTATGTTCATGCTTCATAAATGTTTTCATTGATTTTGAATTACAGTTTTTATTTCTTATGTTTTTTGTTTTATCATTTATTTATGAAAATTTTCAATATATTTTCTTCACATCAAGACATATACATTTCAAACATAAAATTAAATATTTATGATAACTAATTAGCAGGTGTAATAATAAGTTCAACAAATTTTGTTATAATAGATTTCGAGAATCGGATATCATTTTAACAAATAGATCTAAATCTAACTCAATTTTACAAAATTCATGAATACAATGGAATTTACACTTAATTATACATTATAATTTTATTTTTTTTTATTTAAGGTATGACCTCGAAGAGATCTCGTACAGAAATTATTTTATATTTTTATAAATTGTCTCATCGGTAGTAAAAGAATTTACATTTTTATTTATTAATTTTGAGAAGCCTGTGTATTATACAATGTATTTCTTAAATTCAGCAACTTAATGGAAAATATTAAATTCCAACTAACTTTATTTAAAGAGTTTTATTGTATGATGTGTTTAAGAAAACTATTAAAGTGTTATAATAGTCTATTGATATCAGTTCTTCTTATGTGTTTTTTTTTTTAATTAGGGTTGAATTTGTTTATAAATTTGATGCTTAAATTGAAATAACATTGTTTTGAATTGAGAGAAAACAATATTGTTAATTATATAACCATAAAAGAATCTCACAAATATTTATTTAAGCAGTGTGTTTAAAGCAAGTCTGAAATTTAAATATAAAAGAAGTCATTAATTAACACCATCATCTCATGTTAAATAAAACATAAATTTTTCTTTTAAGATTTTTCTATTAATATTGATCGAAGAATAAAATAAATGCATTAATTAATTAAATACATAAATTAAATAACAATACTGTCATAAATTATAGATGGAAGCATTTTTAATCTCTTCTCCAATCTAATCGCTTAACCGTCACATGAATCAACCCTTTGATAGAATCAAAGTAGCCTTAAAATCTTCAGGGCAAGATCGGAGTGCGTAACATTTATAGTTTGCTTGCAGTTTATATTCAACGTCCCTCGTGTTTGGTTCAGTTATCAGAATCCGAAAACTTTGAAGAAAAGGAAATAGAGCCTTTTTCTTTTTCTCGTTTTCCCTCCAAATGAACAGTTTGGTTGGTAATTCAGAGCAGGTAACAATGGAGGAGGCCACTTCCAAAGGCGTCGCCGGAAGAAGAGGCGAGAGGAAGAAAGCCGTTTCCAAATCTATAAAAGCCGGTCTCCAATTTCCGGTGGGCCGTGTCACTAGATATTTGAAGAAAGGCCGTTACTCCCGTCGATTAGGCGCCGGCGCTCCGATCTACCTTGCCGCCGTCCTCGAGTACCTCGCCGCCGAGGTAAATACTCAACAATTTGTGTTTACCTCATTCTTGAAATCAATTAGTTCTTATTTACAACATTTCAATGGAAATTTTACAATGCAGGTGTTGGAATTGGCTGGGAATGCCGCACGTGATAACAAGAAAAATAGGATCATCCCTCGGCACGTGCTTTTGGCTGTGAGAAATGATGATGAATTAGGAAAACTTCTTCAAGGTGTGACAATACCTAGCGGTGGAGTGTTGCCTAATATTAATCCAGTTTTGTTGGCGAAGAAAAATACGTCTACTCCTGAGGAAAAGCTCTCTACTCCTACATCGCCTATGAAAACATAGATTATTCATTTTGTAAATTTTTTTGGTAGATTTTCTTTTTATTTTATTTAGGCTGGATTTTTTATTTTGGTAATATTATATATATAGTTTTAGTTCAGGAGAAATTTGATGGCCATTTGCCTAACATATGGTCTTTTACTTTTTTAGTGTCACTTTCATGGTTGGATATGATAACGGTTTAAATGTAGTCCCTTATTGAATTAAATCATGCATGAAAGAAGCATTTTGTTACCTTAACTAGTTTTAAAACCCTTTTTTAAACCTAGTCTGTTTGTAACAGTTGATCGGAGTCCGTTAGATATAGTTTGGCTTATTTTTGTCTGTGAAAATTTATTTATGGTTACCCAATTAGTGGAATTGAAGTATAATTTGTAACGCTCTCTTTGAACACGGTAGTTATTGTTCTCCGTTATTTAAGCGTTTATGCGACATGGCTATTGTTGGGCCATAGCAGTTTGGGCCAAAGACGTTTGGGCCTTCCCTTGAGTTGGGGCCTCTAATTCATTGTTACCCGAGGTTTGACTTTGTCTTTTCTAATTTTGCTGAAAGGTCTTTTTACTTTGTGAATTTACCTTTGCGAGGGGTGTGGTGATAACGACGGTGCGCCTGTCATGAGTGGAATTCTGGTATTAGTGTTTCTTTGTTTGGTATTTTTCTGTTTGAATCGTGATGATTGAAGTTGAAATTTCTCATGAATTGTATGTGGCAGAGAAGATTTGGGCTCTTCAGAGCTGCGGCAGTTGCAGGTTTTGGTTCTGCTGTCCTGTGCTGCAGTGACTATGATCGTTTTAGTGAGTGCCTAACCTTTTATTATTCATATACGATCGTTCTACATTGAGGAGCAATAGTGAGGAGGAGAAGGTTTTGTTAAGTAATCTCTATGTGGTTCTGTGAAACAAGCAATACTTTAATTCTAATAGGGTTTAGGAGTGACATGTTTCTTTATACTTAATTTCACTTTATTTACGGTTTTCCAGTTCCTACTATTTCATAACTTTTTTCGAGGTTGTTACCTTCATGTGGGATAACAGCGCAGAATCTATTTAACAGATAGAAGTAGCTAAATAGGATTGCTTTAGTAATAAATTATTACAAGGTATGTATCAGCACCTTACCTTATGTTCTGCCAACATAATCTACGTAATCTCGGAGGTAGTACTTATGATTGTGAATAACATTTATGTTTAATCATTAGTGGAGTAGTGGGTTGCTTAGTGAATTGAAAGAAAATGTCATTTTATTATTTGGATGGGAGTAACATTGATGTTCTGCTAATGTGGCTTCAACATCAAATGCAGGAATTTCCGTTGCAGTTCGAGTTCCTAGGCCACTACCGGATTTCCTTTGGTTGACATGTCCAACGCTGTTTGATTCTCAATGTTTACTTTTTTCCCATAAATCTGGTTCGTTCTTTTTTTGTTTTTGAACTTGGTATATGCACAAATTTTTATGAGAGATGTCTGAATTACATATATAACTGAAAACATGTAGGAATTGATGCTCTTTATTCTTATAGAGACAGTCCCGTTCCTTCGTCTGATGTATCTGGGTCTGTTGATGATAAGTCCAAGCCAAATGATTATATTGGTCGAGATACTATTTCAAATGCAGCTGCAAAAGTTGCGCCTGCTGTTGTTAATATTTCAATTCATCAAGGTATCTGTCTTAATATCTTTCAAAACTTTGTCTTGATATCTTTCAAACTTGAACTTTTGATTTATGTCCTCTGAGTTGACTTTTGAATTTCACCACGCAGATTTCTTTGGTATTGCGAGCGGAAAGAGTATAGGATCGGGAACGATCATCAACAAGGATGGAACAATATTGACATGTGCTCATCTTGTGGTTGATTTTATGGGCACAAGAGGTTCCACCAAAGGGAAGGTTTGTCTACATGCCAGTTTCCATGATGCAAAATGAGATGTGATATCCTGTCGAAGTTGGATATTTTCAAACACATCTCAAATGTATTTAGAGGAAATATAGGCATTTTTAGGATGCAGTTGCTTGGCTTGATTGTTGGTTCTTGATATCCTTCATGAATATGTAAATATCTTATTAAAATACTTTTACCTTCAGATTATTTTAGTCTATTCATATGCAGCCTTTTTGTGTATATGTCATTATTTTTCTTTTCTTGTAAGTTTTAGTCTCCAGGGAGACATTAGACATGTATGTAAATAATCATGACTCTGGAGTCTTACCTACCTAATTAATGGGGATCTTAATATATCAACTATACTATAGATTGAAGTCACATTGCAAGATGGAAGAAAATTTGAGGGGAAAGTGGTGAATGTTGACCTGCATTCAGATATTGCTATTGTGAAGATTAATTCTGAAACTCCACTGCCGGAAGCTAAACTTGGTTCGTCAAGTAGGCTACGTCCTGGAGATTGGGTGATAGCCGTGGGCTGTCCACTTTCTCTCCAGAATACTGTCACCCACGGAATTGTAAGGTACGAAGAAAAAATTCAGATTCAGGTTATAGCAGTTGTCTCTCGCGATAACAGTTGTCTCTATTTGTACTAAGCTATTGAAAATTTGTTTTAGGTTTTGCCATTTTACATGATAGATAGATTTTGGAAGCTGTAACAGACTTCCCATTGTCTTTTGAACCAACGAAATTAATTTTTTATGATATTTTGTCTAGTTGTGTTGACCGCAAAAGTAGTGATTTGGGATTTAGTGGCATGCCGAGAGAGTATTTACAGACCGACTGTGCGATTAATGTTGTATGTCTTCCTCTTTTTCTCTCCTTGATTTACCCACCTACCTAACTAGAGTTGCATGTGGTGTAATGACTGAATATTAACATGAATATCTGATCAGTCTGATTGTTTGTTTTCATCTGCTTATGTGGTATAGGGAAGTTCTGGAGGCCCTCTTGTCAACATGGATGGAGAAATTATTGGGGTGAACATGATGAAATTGGCGGCTGCTGATGGGCTTGGTTTTTCTGTACCAATTGATTCGGTGTCTAAAATTATAGAGCATTTCAAGAGAAGTGGGTATGTTTTTGGTTTTATCTGACCATTTTGTTTTACTCTTCCGAGTAGAAGTTAAATTTTTTATTTTTTTCACCTTTTGAAAATTGATATTCCATAAACAAATATGGATTTGAATATATTTTTCTGTCAATCATAATTTTGTAGTTGAGTTTAGCTCTTGCATATTATAGATTAAATATTATGTTTTATTAACGTTTATTCAGGAGAGTAATACGGCCTTGGCTTGGGCTAAAGATGCTTGATCTCAATGAGATGATTATTGCGCAGCTTAAAAAGCAAGATGCTTCATTCCCTAATGTCACTAAGGGCATTCTTGTACCAATGGTATGTGGCTAATTGATCCTTTTTGTTTTAGGATATGTAGTTCTGTGGTCCTTTGGGTTCTTGTGTGTTTAGTCTTTTATAGGAATGGATGATGTTAAGTTAGGGGAATGCAATATGTTATCTTAGAACAAAGACACTTTTTTCATACACGTTTCTTCTCGTGTGAAGAGTATATTTAAACACACTTTCTGCAATGGAAAATGGGCTTGTGTGTGGACCTTTTATGGAAAACATAAAATAAGTTGGCCATGGTTTGCTTCACAAGGGTTTGATGAATGGGTGCGCGGAACTGGTAGGCATGGGGGCTGATGGTTCAACATGATAAACATAAAGTTCGTTGGCATTTTTTAGGAGAGTTCAGCTTTACTAAGAACTAATAGTGTTTTGTCATAGTTCATGAAGCCACAAGGTTATTACTTGTACCATGTTACATTTTTTTAGCATTGAGTCCCTATATTTAGTTTGTGGCTTCAAATTAAGGGATGGATGTTGAGAGAAAGGTTGGGTGGAATTTGTGTATTAGTGAAAGAAATTAAATATTACATCGTCAAATTAGAAATTTGAGACACTAAAATGACAGGACCTTCAATGTTTTTGGCTAGGTAACTCCTAGATCCCCTGGAGAGCGTGCTGGGTTCTGTCCTGGTGATGTTGTCATCGAGTTTGATGGGAAGCCTGTAGAAAGAGTAAAAGAGGTAATGATATTAAACTTGTTGACCAACATTTTTCATTAAACTTGACCAAAACTGGTTTATTGTATGTTGAGTTTAATGAAAAATGTTGGTCAAGTTTAAACTTTAGTTTAAATGAATAAATTGGTATCAACTTTTAAAATGAGATAAATATAATGTTAGAGCCGTGTATTGCGGACGAGTAACTAGGGTCACTGGTGTGGGAACTCTTGAATATTAAAAAACCTATAAGTCGATTGCACTTGAATTTCATGTGACTCTTGAATTTGTTCTTGATTATGACAGGTGATTGAAATATTAGGGGACAAAGTTGGGGTACCCATAAAGGTTGTAGTAAAGAGAAAGGGTGATCAATTGGTGACTTTAAGTGTGATTCCTGAAGAAGCCAATCTCGATATTTAGAAGAATGTAACTACTTGGTGTTTCCATCCTTTTGATGTGATAATTCCGCACCCAACTGTACCCGTTAATTTTTTTTTTTGTGATGTTGAATTTGAGGCCATTTTTGTGGATTGTTTCATTACAGTTCCTTGTTTCCATTCTTTTTTTTTACTGGTAGTACTTTATTTTATGTTTAATTGAGTTGTAGTTTACTTAAAGGGTGTCCTTTTTCGATTTTTTTTTTAATTTCGTCTTTTTCTTCTAAGATTTTAATGTCAAGCAATTTTTATCTTGATAGTTTGGTAGGGAGGTCACATTGCAATTTACACTTGACTAGTTTTAATATTATTTGCCAATGAAGCGATGTTAAAAAATTAGAAGAATTAGAAAAACTCTTCGCCCTTTAAGAAGCGAGTGAGAAACAGCGATTTGCCGTTTATACTGTATCTAAACATCAACAAATTTTAATTGTAATTTAAACGGTATCTAAACATCAATTCTGCAATATATGAAATGAGTGTTTATCATAAATTTTAAAAGTAAATGTTTTTTTTATTAACTCACTCTTTAAAATCAAGAAAAACAATTAAACCGTATATCTTCTGAGGAAGAAAATATTACATTCAGGTCCATCTCAAAACAAAAGATAGGATATTTGAATGTATAATTAATTTTTTCAACGACAACAAAATTAGGTGACAGTAGAAAATTTTCAAAGCTTAATATGTACAAGATCGAACTGAAGTGCCTCATGTTCGATCATATGTAAAAGTATATGCCACGACAGAAAAACAGAAGTCTAACCCATGCACAACAATATAATATTCTAATTTTTTTAAAAAATCACATCATACAATATACACTAATACATACGAACATTCACCGATCAACTGAGTACACCCCAATCCCAACCCTCAGAATGATATCGGAAAAGTTAAGAATTCGTAATACAGACATCTGCATTTACAATTTTCGGAGCCCAAAATCTACAAATAAGCCCAATCAGCTCAGTCGCCAAAACATGACCCCATTCCATAATTTTTCTTGTGTATGTGTGAATGATACGATAAGGGTGTAACTGAAGACTAAATTTGGTCAGAGCGGATGGTAAGGCACATAGCCCAATAAACCCGACAAGTTAGTGACAACATCACTGCACCTAGTCAAAAGGTGTATCATTTGCTGTGATATATCAACCGTGCTTGCAGTAGCTGATGCTGTGACGTTAATAAAATTCGGACTGATTCGGGGTGCCATTGCCAATTCAGAATTACGCAAATTATGTTGAGGGGGTTTCGAAAACTGTGTAGGAAGAGGAAGAATAGGCAACGGGGGTTGTAATGTCATCTTTTGAACATTCTTACTATTAAAATCCGTTGCAACAGCATCAGCAAAGCTAGCATTGTTGAACTTGTTTCTA